>Ga0233449_1002437_pt1 | contig 14813 bp, 14 predicted proteins | sample SI_124_October20_FD_183012 | JGI IMG/M metagenome (GOLD analysis project Ga0233449, IMG submission 183012) | Seawater microbial communities from Saanich Inlet, British Columbia, Canada - SI_124_October2016_200_MG | ecosystem: Environmental > Aquatic > Marine > Inlet | place: Canada: British... | reverse complement strand
AATTGTTAATGACCATTAGATCAGCTGCCACTAATATTTATATGAACATATGTAAACAAATAAAAGTATACAATAAATATAATGTTAATGGACTTGATTACGAAACTACCAAATCCAATTTACTCAGCGAAATATGCACATTGGTAAACGATACCGAGAAATATAATATGGATGATGGTTTAGCCACAGACAGAGAAAACAGTAAATTGATCAATTATCAGAAAGATTATGATATAATTAGCAAATTGAACAAATCACATATTGTTAATTTTGATACTATAAAGTGTAATTATGAGACGTTTTCTTTAGCTATTAGTAAGGCATTGGTAGACCATTCGTAAAAAATTAATTAATTTATTCATATATAGTCATATAAATGAGTATTTTATTAACTGTTGTTACAACTATTGTTACAACTATTGTTACAACTATTGTTACGACGATGAACATTAACGTGAAATTTGCTATCGAGTATGCTACCATATTGTTTGATCTCAAGTTTAGAATCAGCGATAATATGAAACTCAAGTCAAACCGTGACATACTTATATTTTGATAAACAAAAGAAAAATGACATAATTACAAAAGAATTTATGAAACTAATAAATATTGTTCATAACACAAAATTATATGTTAATAAACTTTTGCCAAAAATATTTACAGATATGTTAATATATTCGATGGATACTATTCACGATAGATATCTTGATCAACGAAAATATACGTGCACAAAAAGTAATAAAAATGATGTGTTAAATGAAATAATTGCAAAAATTAAATCGGTTATTGATAGTGAAAGCGAAACAAAAAAGCATGATATTATGGTTTTAGAAAGTGAATATAGTTCATGCAATTTACCTATTGTTGGATTAGATATTAATGATGAAATAGTAAAGCATAATTACGATGTATTTATGAAACAAATGAATAAACAAATAAATGTTGATGTTGTTGTAACCAAATCAATTTCCGATACACAAAGCTTTACACCAATGCATATTATGACTGAACCCGAATATAGATCCAGTAAACTAGATTAAACAGTTAATGTTCTGGCAGATGGTTCTACCGTATTGCACCATTTAGGTAACCAATAATTACCGATAACACCATAATTTTCACCAAAGTGTTCCGTAAATATTTTTTTATAATAGTATGCCTCTTTAGTCATACATTGTTTGTATTGACCAGTACGTTCCATAAATTCTTTATCATTGACCAATCCATCAATATGATTTTGCAATACTTGATACCATGATTCGTCAGAATTTTTTACACTGACTCCATCTGAAAATGCTTCTTTATCTCTTAATAATATTTCATCCGGTAATATGTCAGGATATAGTGTACGGAATGCTTGTCTTAATAAATCTTTTTCTATTCGTTCACCTGCTATAGGTTGTGCTAATGAGGGATCAAGACGACGAAAAGCATCAACAAAATCAACATCGAGGAATGGTGGTCTAGCTTCCAAACCATGACTAGATATACAACGATCCATACGTAAACCATCATATTTATGAATATTCTGCAAACGTTCGGTAACATTATCAAATGCATCTTTGGTCGTTGGTGCAAAATAATTTTCCTTATAGCCCATCATCACTTCATCTGCACCATCGCCGTTCAAAATAACTTTGACATCTGATTCATTAGCTATATATTCAGCCACCAATATTTGCCATATTGATGCTCGAATAGTTGTGATATCAAATGTTTCCAAACGCACTATTGCATCTTCAATTTTACTTAATGCATATGCGGGTGTATGTGGAATTTCATGATGAATGGTACCAATGTGATCAGAACATATTTTAGCATAATGTAAATCCACAGATCCATACAAACCTGTTGAAAATGTATGAAGGTCTTTCACTTTGAGAATACTTACACATGTGGCTGCAACAAGAGACGAATCTAGGCCACCAGACAATGTTACACCAATAGGTCTATCTGACGATAATCTTAATCTAACTGCTTCAATAAATTTATCAGTAATCAACTTATATATTGTTGCTTTATCAGTTGTCATTGAATTATGTAACCTTGGATATTTATAATATGCTGTAAATATTTTTTTATCTGCATCAACAATATCTATAAAATCCATACAATAACCAGGAGGAAATACTTTACCACCTTTACCGACACTGGTTAATGTACTACCAACCACCACCAATTTATTATTATCTTTATCGATATCATATTTATAGAACAATGGTCTAACGCCAAAAGGATCGCGACAAATGTAACGTTGATTAAATGCAAAATCAGTTTCAGTTTTCATATATTCAACGTTAAGTATAAATGCAAATTCACCTCTAATAATTCGTAAAATATCATTAATATTTTCATATCGTTCCCATAAATGCATGATCACTTCACAATCTGAATGTGATTTAAAATCAGTAAAACCATGATCTTCAATAATTTCTCTAAAATTATATATTTCTCCGTTAACAATTAATGTACAATTAACATTTTGCTGTCGCTCTACATTATAATATTGATAGGTGAACGGTTGATCACCTAATGGAGTTAAATCATGAATAGCTAATCGTTGAAAACCATATACACTATTACTTTGACTTAATAAAGTGGTTTTATCTGGACCACGATTTTTAATGCTGTCAAATAAAGGAAATTTACTTTCAACATACTCTCTAGAAATCTTATTGTTAGATAATAAAGCCCAAATACCACACATATTACTAATTTATATTATCTGTTGTTTAATATGATTTAATCAATTTTTATATGAATTATATTATATGAATAATTATAAAATATATGTTATAACTTTTATCGTGACTGCATTATGGGACATAATTCTAAGAAATATGTCTGAGAATTATGATAATTTACCAACTTTTTTCCAAATGGATTTCATTAAATATTTACAAGGTTATTTTAATAAACATACTTTATTGAGTGCAGCAATGGTAGCAGGTTTTGTTGGTGCTAGTTCTCAAGTGCTCATATTATATTTTCACAAGATACCAAATAACAGTAACACATTGTTAACTTTTATGTTATTGACATTTATAGTTAGTGCATTATATGGATTTTTTATAAAAGAAAGTAAATTATTTCCTCATTTGGTAAATAATTATTATGATAAATTAGGAGTACAGAGATCAATGTATCTTGATGGTGTTAGTGGTCTTATTACCCAGGTGTCAGTATTAAGTTTAATATTTTTCAATTAATTTTATGATCCAAGGAATCTCTTCAACATAACTGGTACCCGGTGTCTCTAAAGTACAAGGTATCGAATATTTATGTGCAAATTTTAACACTTCCGATAAACCGGAAAATCCTATTTTACCTTGTCCTATTGCTTCATGACGATCGACATGAGTATTGTAATCTTTCTTTGAATCGTTAAAATGAATTACCACAATATGTTGCAAAAGATCCATATATTTTAATTGTTTAAATAGCTCTTTAACATTAGGTCTTGTTCTAATATCCATTCCTGCTGCAAAAATGTGACATGTATCGATACATATTTTAACATAATTCTTTTCATCTTCAGTCAACATATGATAAAATGAAGCATAACCGTTCATCGAATTGTTTTCTGTGGTGAACATTTCTTTACCTTGACCGGCTGCCGTTTCCAAAATAAGTTTCGATCTAAGATTGTTATTCTTAATAAATTTAGCAATATATTTTAATGATTTCAACATATTCCCGGTTGCAACCATCTTATTTCCTATTAAATTTTTACCAACATGTATGACACAACCTATGGCTCCAAGCATATCGGCAACAATTAATTCATCAAATATAGTTTTAAACTTTGCCGATTCTTTATCAAATGGGGCAGCAAAATTGATAACATATGGTGCATGTATAACGAGTTTTAAATTATTATCGGTCATGTGTTTAACTATTGATGGTGCCAATAATGTGTACTTTTCTATTAACCTTGGATTCGCTGTACCGCGAGGATTATTAATAAATATTTGCATAAAATTACCTCCTAAATCTTGAATAGTTTGAAAAGATTTAATAATATTTGCTACTGGCATGTGAGCCCCAATATAAAAGGTCATTGATATAATAATACGTTTATATTAATGTATTTGGAATTCAATTTTATTTTGAAAAAATTGATTTATGAATGTATTATTATCATGAATAACCGAATTAGAAATGTTATTAGTAGATAAATACAAAGTAAAAAGTAAAAAAGATATTATATTTCATAAAGATATCTACAATAAGCTTTTAAATGATGTGCCACCCGAACAAATGATTGAAAAAGAAAATGAACTTTTAAAAGATATAGATGGTGTTCAAAAGTGTGCAGATTACATTAAACAATTAAAGATGGAAAAAATATATAAATTCACAAGAATGTCTAATTTATTAATACATGGTGTTTTAAAACATACATTGGTACAAACATTTTTGCAGGAAATCTATGGCGACGAAATTAATGATTTACAGACCGAAAGTTATAAAATTGTTGGATATGGTAATACTGATGTATTTATAAATATCAAACAATCTAAATATCACATTATTATTGAGCCAAATAATACCGGCATTGATAAATATATTATTCAGGAAGTCGTCAAAGAATATGCAAAACAGGAAGTATTATGTTTCGAAAATATTATTGTTCCATTTAAAATTGTGTTAATAAATAATATTGATAACTTGTCGTATTATGCACAAACGTCATTAAGATATACTATGGAAAGATATCACAGAACATGTAAATTCATTTTATGTGCATCACAACTATCAAAAATATTGGATCCATTGAGATCAAGATGTAAACCTATTAGAGTACCCAAGCCCAGTAATAAAGAATTATTTAATTATATATATACAATTGCGAATAAAGAAAATATTGATATACATGCGTCATCAATTAATAATATTGTTGCTAATTCGAATCGAAATGTTGTAACTTGTTTATGGTGGCTAGAATATTATCGAAATAACATATATGATTTTACATTTGGTTGGAAGAAATACTTGAATAATATTACAGTAATGTTACATTATGTCCACACTAAAAAGAGAGTAATAAATATAGCATCAATTGTTCATATTCGACAAATATTCAATAAAATCTTAATTACAAATATTACTGGATCGGAAATTATTATTGAATTATTAACACAGATTATTGAAGATTATCCGCAATATGATAAAGCATTTGTAATTTCTATTACAACAGTGTTTCAACAATATGAATCTAGATTAAGTAAAGGAACACGTATTATTATGCATTTGGAAGCATTAGTGATGAATTTATTCAATGTATTTTTTAAATATCCGTATACGGTTTAAACATTATTTTATATTATTATTAATGGCACCAATTGCAATTAATTTTATGGTTGACATTGAACTATCCAATTACACAGAAGACGATTTAAACGGTATTTGTAAGAATTTATTTATGAATTGGTATGAAGAAAAACATTCCCAATTAATTACCGCTAACAATCTCGATAATAAGATTGAAAAGGGTTTACAACCTTTCATAAGTGAAATGACACAAGTGTGCAAAAATATATATGGTACCGGTAAGACGGTTGTTAAAGGTCAAATATTCGAAAATGCAGTAGAAAATGTTATAAAAGATTCATTCAAAGATTATACATATGTTAATGTAACAGGAATAGATCATCAAGGTGATGGTCATCTCACATCATGTTCTGGATTAAAATGCATAGTTGAAATGAAAAATTATACATCAATCGTGAATACTCAACAAATAACTAAATTAAAATATGATATGAAACACACAGGTATTAAATATGCAATAATGTTATCTGCTACTACGAATATTCAAGGGAAAAAGAATTTAGATATTGAATTGTTTATGGATGAAAATGTTAAATATTATATCGTATATGTGAGTCATTATATTGATCATGAATATAAGATACAAATTGCTATTACATTATTAGAACATTTATATATGGAAAATAGATCATTTCAAAATCTTAAATTTATAGAAAATGAATTAAAAATGTTAAATGGAATTGTTGAATCAATGTCTAAATTAAAAAGTCAATTTATTGGCATGGAGAAAATAATGAGAGAAAATTTAGATTCATTTTATATTGGATTAAGAGACACAGAATATAATATGAAAACACAAATACAATCTATATTGTGTTCGGTCGCATCAAAAATCAATGATCTCGATTGCGATACAGAACAAGTATTTGATCAAATGTCTCATATTAAAGAATGTGCAATGTTAAAACACATTTATGACACACAATTTATACACTGTAATTATGGATTAAAAATAATTAAAAACGATATTTATTTAATAAATACAGAAAAAAATAAAAAAATTGCTCTAATAAAATTTGTTAATAAAAGAATTGATATGGTTTTTTATGATCCTGAGATAAAATTATCTATTACACAAAATAATAAATTCTTGAGTGAAAGTTTAATTAATGGAATAATTGAAAATTATAGGTTGCAGGGTTAAGTGATAGATATCTTATATAGTAATGGAATGTACATGTGGTCGACAACCTAATAAAAAGGATATTGATGATGCATTAGACACAATATTTGGTAAAGATACTAGTACTGTGGAAGAAAGAGATCAGTACTATATTGATCAAATTGTACGTGATGAAAAGGCATTACAGGAAAAGAAAGAATACTTGATAGTTAATGGCGTAGATATTTTACCATTAAGTAAAAAAGAAATTTATAAAGCGTTTGATAAATGTGTCAGAGATAATATGACAGATGAAGAAAAAAGTAAACCTGTATACACAAAAAATTACAATATATTACACATCATGTTCGATAAACCGGCTATCGTATTCAATGGTTAAGATGAATAGATATGACTTTTATATAATCTGTATTTTACATCTTTAATAAACTTATTTTTTTCTATAGCATTTAAACCTTCAGTAGCTCTATAGATTTTACTAATAATATTTTCAGGATGAAGTGTTTCCGCTATCATATTATTAACCATCATTACATTATGTGTCTTTAATAAAATGTTATACAGGACGTGACCCACACGTTTTAAGGTTATACTAAGTTATAACCTCAATTTAATGCCAGTGTGGAAGGCACGGCCTTACAGCCTAATGTTTTTTAATACACTCATACATGTTTTATCATTAATATGTATATTAGCATAAGAATATTTTAGGAGAATATTTTTACTTCCATTAATATCGCGGTCATTTCTACAGGGACAATATGGACATATCTTAAGACGATCCTTATCATATTTGTTGCTTAAATGACCACAGTTACTGCAGCATTTTGAAGTGTATTCTTCTGTTACAATTTCAAATTTACAACCATGCTCTAAACATTTATGTTTGAGGTGTTGTTTAAATTTATAATGGCTCATTGCATTTAATACAAATTTGACACGTTTATTAAGACGCTTAGCCTTTTTAACTTTTGTCATTTCTATTTTTAATGCTAATGGTTCATCTTTTAATTCTTTTATTTTATTCTTAATGTATCTTTTTCCATAACATGCAACCATATTTTGTGTTTCAAAAGAGGGAATTAGTATTTTTTCATAATTACGAACTAGGTATAGGGCCGTTTTATTGTGTAATTCTTTGACCATATTTGTAATTTTTTTAAAATATTTCAATCGTTGCATTTTAAGTTTCTTATTATTTTTAATTCTTTTCCCATGTTTATTTTTCTTACGACCTATTATTCTGTCTATTATCTTTATTTTAGTTTCATATTTTAATATATTTTGTTTAAAATCATTACCAATGGTGCCACAATCATTTAACGAATGATAGGCCATAAATATTTTTTCACCTGGATCCAACGCTACAATATTTTGTTTGGTAGTACATTTTTTTGTATCGCAGTACATGGGGCATTTTAAATAAAACAATTTACTAAAATTATCATACACCAATCTAGAATCGCAAAGAATTTCATCGGTATTAATTTTTTCAAATCCTTTCATATTTTTTAATATATTTGTAAATATTCCATTTTCACCAATGGCTTTTTTTGGCATCAATATAGATCGTCCTTTTAAAGTGCTCTTATTTTTCATCTCAAAATGTGTAATATTTCCATTTCTTAAATTAGACATACAAGATTTTAAATTTTTACAAAAAGAACTAACTTCGTCAGTTAATACGTCGTATGGAGCTGATTTTTTCATTTTTCCATACAATTTTTCAAAAATTACAAGTTTTTGTTTTTTATAATTTCTACTAAAGTTGCTTGAATCTTCGTTGAACATTGTGACACATAAATTATAAACTTTATTACAAGCCCTAAACCATGAAAATATTTGAGCTTTTTGCATTTCATTTGGATGTATTTTAAAAGTGTAAGTTTTAATAACTTCCGTTGTATTGTTGTCGTTTTCATAAGAACATTTTAATATTTTATTACTATGGAAATCACTTTTTTGATGGTTAATTATATTAAAAAATGGATCCTTTTCCATTTTATTATTTAACGTAAATTGTGGTATATATGTAGATACTTTTTGTTCATGATCATTAAACCATGAACATTTTTCACCACTCTCCATTATACTATAGGAATATATTTATAACTTTATATCACTTAAATAAATAAATTTATTTATAATTAATAGTATGAATAATGAAAAATATGTTGCACGAAAAGATGTCATCTTACGTTTAGGAATACATTATCACACAGTTCATGCCATGGCAAAGAGAGGAGACATAGATACCATACAAGTTGGGACAAGAAAGAAATATAATTTAGAAAAGTATATTAAAGACAATAATATAGCAAGCGTGAATGTAGAAAAAGAAAATATATGTTATTGTCGTGTATCAAGTCAAAAACAAAAGGAAGATTTAGATAGGCAAATATTAAAGATGCATGAACTTTATCCAACTTATAGAATCATTAGTGATGTTGCATTAAATATCGAATCGGCTATATATTTATGCGATTGGATACATGAAATATGTGAAAAAGGTGATCACATGCCTGATATGTCTGGAATATATATTGTTATGTTTGGTAAAGCATGTAAACATAGTGTTGAAATGTGTAAAATATTACACGAGAATACATCATGAAATTTTTGAAGAATTGATCAATGATGATGTTGAATTATTTAAATGGTTAATGGTAAAAACAAAAAACAAATCAATGACTAATTATGAAAGTTTAATGGTCCAATGTTGCATTAAAGGATCATTGGAAATGTTTAAATTATTGCAAACATATAAAACTAATAAAAAATCAAAAATAAATTTGTATAATCGCATGTCTATAATGGATTTTAATCTTAAAATATATGAATACATTAATGCAAATAATGATATATGTATGAATAATGATGATTATGTATTATTATTTGCTGGGGCATGTGAAAATAATAGATTGGATATATTGATTGATAGCAATGACAAATGCACTGTTACAGATGACATGTATCATGAATGTTTTAATAAAGCATGTAATAATAATTTTAATGACATATATAAATGGTTACATATGACACATCCTATGTCCTTGCCTGTATTAGAACAAGCATTTAACACCAATGTGGATAAAAATTTGGATGTATGTATTTGGATATATAATATTTTTCCATATATTAAATGTGAAAAAGCGTTACATAAAATGATAAAAAATAATAATGTGTTAGCATGTGAATTGATGATGATAACAAAACCTGATATAAAAATTTCAGATTATTACATAAGTGATATATTAAGTGATATGACTATTTTATATCTTTCACACAACTATTCTGAGAAAATGTTAAGTTGGTTGTATTTAAAAAGTCGCCATTTGACTACAATTGAAAGTGTATTTGAATATGCTCTTAAAAGTGGTTATATAACATTATGTAAAAAAATATACAAAGATCATGGTAATAATCTTGCATTGCGAGGTAATAATAATGAAATGTTTAAATATTGCTGTAATTTTAAACATATTCAATTATGTAAATGGTTTTGTGAATTGTTTCCAACTATTTATACCATAGTTTCAATTAATAATTACAGTGTGCAATATATTATAGAAGTTGACTTACATAAATCAATCACAATGAATATTAATGATGTGCTAAATTGTTCGATATGCGATAAACAATCTAACGTTGTGTCAGAATGTGATCATCAATTTTGCCAATCTTGTTTACGATTATGGTTATCAAATAAAAAATCGTGTCCAATGTGTAGAACAGACATAGAATACAAGAATACAAGAATAATAAAAAATTGATTAATTTATTTCATCATATATTGGATAATATTATTAATGGCTCTAGTAAATATCAAAAAAGTTTTACTGTATGTATGTAAACACGGATACAAGGATTTAATACGTGTTATTGACACAAAATACGTTGAAGAAAATTTACAATCTTTATTATGGATTTCAATAGTAAATAATCAATTACAAATTGCAAAATGGTTATATGATATTAATCCAATACAAATGAATCAATTTAAGGACAATGCATTCACATATGAACGTGACGAATGTAAAGATGTTGAAATGTATAAATGGTTAATTGAAATATGGCCACATTTTGATAATAGTCATCATTTTTCACGTGTATTTTATAATGCATGTGTGAATAATCGATTGCCATTAATAAAATGGTTATGTGAATATAAAGAAGAATACGAATTATTCTTGCACGAAAAACTAAAAAATAGTATTAAGTTAATCGATACTATTTCTACGATTGAATCATTTGACACTTTAAAATATTTATGGAAAGTGTTCCCTCGTTTATCTCACAATTGGTTAAACTTGTTAAAACATGCTTATAAAAATAATAATTTGGTAACCATCAAATGGATATTAAATATTCGAGGTTGTTTGGATGATATTAAATTAATTGAAATAATTAATGCACATTATTGTGCAAATGAGTGTGCTGTATATATTATTGATCTTATGATTGATAAAAGTAATATAAATTATGATGCTAGTTTTCGTTTTGCGATAATAAATAATAAATATGAATTATGTAAAAAACTTTGTTCTAACGGTCATATTAAAAATAACCTTATTAAACAATGGTGTGGTGCAACTACTATAGAATGTCGGCAATTATTAAAATCTTTGTCAAATAATTGTTATGATGGTATGACGCAACGTGCATTAAATGAATATGTTCTTGATAATAAGTTGTCATTGCAATGGTTACTAGAAAATACCAATAATAAATACAATATACTCGAACATGTCACAACATTAATAACTATTTGCAAAAAAGGATATGTTGATATGTGTAAATACGTTTGTAAAGATATTAAGTTGAGTAAACGATTAATTAGAAAATGTTTAAAACAAGCATGTATTTATATTCAATATGATGTTATCGTGTGGTTACAAGGATTGGGTGGCAAATTAACGGATGTAATGTGTCAGCATATTTATTTAAATGCATGTATCAAAGGAAACTTATTATCATTACCCGAATTACCACATATTATTAGAATTGCAAATCAACAAACTTGTTTTCAAAACGCGGTATTGAATAATCACATAGATATTGCAAAATACTTATTTAATGATCATTCGTTAAAAGAATATGTGATTAAAAAATGTTGTGAAAAAGGATATGTTGATATGTATATATATTTAAAAAGTAAATTTGTTATTGATTCTCATATATGTTTTATAGAAGCATGTAAGCATGATCAACTAAATTTGTGCAAATGTATCTATATTTTGGATCCGAAAGTGATACATGTGCGGCAAACTAGTTATATGTTCAAAATGGCATTAACATCCAAAAAGTATGATTTAGCAAATTGGTTATATTCTCAAAACAATAAATATGATATGGATTATCAAATAGCATTTCATTTTGCATGCATGTATGAGGAAATAGATTTATGCGGTAAAATGTTTAAAGATCATAGTGATAAAATTAATGTTTGTGAAGGTGATCATTACTTATTTAAATATGGATGTAAATATTTTAAAAAATCCATGGTTATATTTTTACAATCATTATATCCAAATATGTACTCTTTTACTATAATGCCAGATTACACAATTCAATACATCATAAATATAAAATTTAAAAATTCGGTCACTATGAAAGAAATAGAAGACTGTTCAATATGTTATGATGTATCTGACGTCTTGACTGAATGTAATCATCAATTTTGTAAAACATGTATACAATCTTGGCTAACAAATAATTTGAGATGTCCTATATGTAGAACTGGTATTATGTACGAAGAATGTTCAAACATAATAAAAATTGATTAATTTATTCTATTGCAACATATATCATTGTTATTAATGGTTTTAATGAATGTTAAGAAAGTTTTAACTTATGCTTGTAAACACGGATATACAGATGTTATAAATGATGTTGATCCACTATATATTAAAAAAAATGTGTGTGAAATGTTTTATACAGCAATCCAATATAATCACCTTACTCTTGGTAAATGGTTATACAATTGGGATGAACATATTGACTTTGATTGTTTTCCTGACAATATTTTTAATAAAGTTAAATATAAAGATATTGAAACTTATAAATGGCTAATACTTATTCATCCATCATTGGTCACTAGAGAAAATGTTGCAATTGCATTTAATATTGCAACTGATTATTGTAACTTTGCCGTATTTAAATGGCTCTACAATGAATTTCCACAATATAAAGCAGCCATGATTGACATTATGTACGAAGGTGTAATATATGATGACGGTGATAATACTGAACAAGATTGGAGCGATAAAAATTTAGATTGTTTAAAATATTTATATGAACAAGATCCAGACTATATTTTGGATGATGATCTATTTGTAATACAGATATGCGAGAAACCAAATATTAATATGATGAAATGGTTTTTTGAAATATATGATGAACGCAATATTGTACCTACGAATCATACTTTATACGGTGCTATTAAGTATGCATTAGAATTAGAAGATATGACTCTTGCTATATTTTTATATGGTCGTATTGAAAATGGAATTAAAAATATGATGGAAAACTATTGTTGCATGATATTTACAAATTTATGTCATCAAAATAATGTTACATTATGTAAATCTTTATATCAATCTCATTTTATTACTATACGTTTAATAAAAACATGCTTACGTACAGTTCAATGTTACAAACTTGATATATTAAAATGGGTACATTCAATAGATGATCAAATTTATAATACTCAAATACCACGACATGTATGTGTGCATTTTATTTCAACTAATAGTTTGGAAATATGGCAATATTTAAAAAGTTTAACACCTCAATTGGGTATTAGTAATTATATCTATTTATTAAAGTATGCATGTGAACATGGAACAGTTGAAATGTTTAGATGGTTATATAGTTATAAGACAAGTTCTAGTAATTGGCCTACGTTAATGACCGAATGTATAAAATTAGCATTAACATCATGCAATATCGCTGTATATAGAGAATTACTTAATATGGATATACAAACATTACCAATTGATTATAAACATTTATTTTGGTTAACTGTGTATGAACAAAGTAACAATTATTCATTTGTACAAGTACATAAATATTTAACGTGGGCTATAATTAATGATCGTGAAAATGGCACCAATTTATTTGATATGAATACTGATGTCGAAATACCTATTAGACGTATTCCCAATGTGGACGGTTTTTACACTATATCTAATCTTTTTCCCAAATTGTGTGATGCATTTTTTGCCGATGTGCAACAAGATATAACAGTTTGTAAAATATTATATAGTAAAACAAATGACGCGAATCGTAAAAAATATATTATTAGATCTTTGAATAGTTGTAGTATTTATGATCTGTATGTATATAAATGGTTATATTCTAAATATGTAGAATTAGATTTAGAAGATTGTCTGTATGAACTTTTTATGAATTTAATCGCATGTAATAAATTAATTATTTTACAATGGTTGGTTGAAACGAGCAAATATGAAATAACAATAGATGAATGCGATCTACATATGGATGAACCATGGCTTTATAAAGACACAATTAATAGCACAGTATTGCAATGGTTGCATGATAATACTGATATATGTAAAGGAATAATTTTTAAATATGCTTTTGCAAATAATAGTTTAAAGTTATGTAAACAAATTTATACAGAACATAAATCATTGGTAGATATACGTCACAATAATGACGAAATGTTTAAATATTGTTGTAAATATAATTACGTGGCATTATGTAAATGGATAATATCATTGTATCCTGATATATATAAAATAATTTCATTGAATGTGGATAATATCAAGTATATTATATTCACTGATTTAAATAGTGTCAAACTAGTATGTAAAAATGATTTAACAGATTGTTCTATATGTTATGAAAAATCAGATATAATAGCCACATGTAATCATCAATTTTGCAAATATTGTTTAAATGTATGGTTAACAAATAATCCTGATATATGTCCAATGTGCAGAGCAAATATAAAGTATGACGAATGTTCAAAAATCGAAATTAAAAATTGATTTATTTATATTTAAAAATAGTATGTTATTATAGATCAATGTCATATTGCAAATATTGTCAAAATTTATTGAAGATTGTCAAAAATAAAGAATATGACGAACAATCAACCCAAGAATTGAGTAAAGAAGATTTAGTCAATTTATTGTCTAAAAAAATGAATGCAAAACATGGCCAATATGTTAATGACGATGTACCATATCAAATTAATTTTTCCATTGAGGATTTAGATGGTATGGCTATAGATATGAAACATTTTAAGGGCAGAGAGGTTGATGATGTTATCGATTCTTTAAAAAGTTTATATGAAGAGATTATCAAAGGAAATTCTAACGGAAATATG
>Ga0233449_1002433_pt1 | contig 14823 bp, 19 predicted proteins | sample SI_124_October20_FD_183012 | JGI IMG/M metagenome (GOLD analysis project Ga0233449, IMG submission 183012) | Seawater microbial communities from Saanich Inlet, British Columbia, Canada - SI_124_October2016_200_MG | ecosystem: Environmental > Aquatic > Marine > Inlet | place: Canada: British... | reverse complement strand
CAATTGCTCGCATCACAATCCAAGAGCCGCCATAGTGCGTCCATCCGAAGAATCTGAGAAGGTGCTCGAAATGTCAAGAAATAAGCCAGCCGCAAAAAAAATACGCCTGTTAAAAGCAGGAAAGCAGAATAGACGTGTCCCTGTTTGGATCATGTTAAAGACCGACCGAAATACGGTTTCTCACCCTAAGAGACACCACTGGAGACGCAGTAAGCTACAACGCTGAGGTGTTATTATGGCTAGAGCAAACCAATCTGAATTAGTAGTTCCATTGCGCCATGCATGGAATATTACTAGATACAAGCGTGCACCACGTGCAATACAAATTATCAAGAATCAAGTAATTCAACACTTGAAGGTAACAGAAGAAGAAGTTGTCTGGATAGACCCTGCAGTAAACGAGTACATTTGGTCTCGTGGAATTGAAAACCCTCCACGTAAGATCAAGTTGCAAATTACTCGCCACGACGAGCCAGACATCCCTATCGAAGTAAAATTATTTGAGGAGTGAATATTATGGGAAATATTAGACCAAGTTTCATTAAAATTAGAGCCATCCGCCTAGTCGAAGAACACGGTGAGAAATTCACTGAAGATTTTGACCATAACAAGGTAATGGTATCACAATTAACTGATGTAGAATCCAAGAAACTAAGAAACTGGATTGCAGGATACGTCACTCGTTATAGACTACGCCGCACTGATTGAGGTGTTCACGTGTCGGTGCGCGTTTATTGGAAACGCACACCTGTGAGCGTCCACCACCCCAGAAGAGTAGTGTTAGAATCGCTAATTCTCTATCTGAGAAATGTTCACGGAATGCGTAAACGTTCGATAGTAATGGAAGATAAAGAAGAGGGAGGTTTCCTCTTTTTCATGTATCAACCATGTGATCCTCGATGGATTAATGCCTGGCAAGAATCTTATCAAGAGGAGGAATAATTATGGGCGATAGAGTGGATTTACCTTTACCAAAAAGTGAATATCAACTCGAAGTTATTTTGGTTGGAGCAACTCATCCAGGGAATCTTGGAGCAGTATGTCGGACCATGCTCAACCATGGATATTGCAACCTGAGATTAGTTAACCCCATTTGCTCTCCAGACGATGTTGAGGCAAGAAAAAGAGCCAAACATGCTGGTATGATATTGGAAAATTGCCAAACTTTTGATTCCTTAAAACAGGCGACAGAAGATGTATCATTGGTAATAGGAACTTCTGGAAAAAGAGAAAAAGGTAAGAAGACTTTTTTCCGCCATTTTTTGTTTCCTTGGGAAGTGGCAGAAAAACTTTCAACATTTAATGAAAAGGTAGCAATAATTTTTGGTGAAGAAGGAAAGGGTTTGTCGACTGAAGATTTGGAGTACTGCGATTTTTTACTAACACTTCCAACATGGGAAGGATATCCTATCGCTAATTTGAGCCATGCAGTAAATAGCGTCCTTTACGAGTTGCATAGAAACAGAGTAATCAATAATCAAGGTGGTGACCCTGCATTACCTAGTATTGTTCCATTAAAGCGAAACATCAATCCCCAACTTAGGGAAAAGTTGAATCAAGCGATTACTGAAATGGCAGAATCTCTTTCAGGTTTGGAGGAACATACAGTAAGTTTCCAACAAACACTACAGCGTTCACTTATGCGTAGTATGCTAACCAATGATGAAGCTACAAGAATCCTTGGCGGATTAGTCGAAGCAACTACTGCAATTCAACATCTTAAAGGAGATGAAAATTGGCAAAGAAAACGACGACGTCGAATTGAATAATCAGACTCTCCAACTTGCAATACTCTTTGGAGTTTCACGGCAATGCATGGCAATTAGCCTTAGTCTATTGCCATATGAGGTTTTGATATGCGGTTCAACTTGGTCAAATGCCCACTTGGCTAGATTCTCCGCTGTAGGGATGAATGGTACGATAACTGTTCGATGTTCATCATCCATCATAGAGCATGCAGCAAGACCTTTTTCATCACCAGAATATACCACGAAAGCATGGTCTATTACATCATGGACATATTCAGTTAGTATCGCCGAAACATCTGAAAAATCGATTAACATTCCTTCTTCAGATACTCCGCTTTCAGTTACAATATCACCCTCAATCTCTGCCTCAAAACGATAGCGATGCCCATGCATATGCCTACACTTACTTTTGTGGTTAGGAACTCTATGTCCTGTATCAGTTTCAACATATCTTCTAATAATCGTAGTCATTTTCATCTCTCCTTAAAATCCATTGATGCTGAATTAATGCAATATCTTTCACCACCAAATTGAACTGGTCCATCATTGAATACATGTCCAAGATGTGCATCACATTTACTGCATCTTACTTCAGTGCGAATTCTACCATGAGAATTATCTTCCACTCTATTGATAGAAGCATCTTCAAGTTCACTATGGAATGAGGGCCAACCACATCCTGAATCATACTTTAATTCGGAATTAAATAACATGTGACCACAACATAGGCAGGAATATTCGCCTTCCCGTTTTTCATCCCACAACAGTCCACTAAATGCTGCTTCTGTACCACTTTCTCTCGTGACATGATATTGTAATTCACTCAAGCGTTGACGATAATCCTCATCTCTATGCTTACTTTCAATTGCAAGTGCATTACTTAATACAGCATTCCATGAAGTGACATATTCGACAGGATCTTCTTTTCCAATTGCATGAAATGCCAAGATTCGTTCTATGTCTGCGCCACTAGTTCCACTTGCGCGGCCCAATTCATCAGGGTCATAGGAAGTATTAGTATTGCGAAATATTGTTGAAAAATCTAATTCCAATTTTTCAATTGCAAGTTCAGCATCTCGGAGAATTGTTTCTTTATCGCCATCTAAATATGGTAACTTAAACGAAACTTTTTCGCTATCCCAATTACCTACTGCGAATGCATGGCCTATAGCTTGATAAAATTCAGGCCTGCAGTCAGGATATATTTCGTGGTCTCCACTGTGGACACCCAAAGCGATTTCTACATCGCAATTTTCCTTTAATGCAATAGACAATGCATAACCATAGAGAATAGAAGAGAAAATTGCATTTCTATTTGGAACTACGGTGGCTTTCATCGCTTCTTCTTCATAGTGCCCCTGGGGAACTTCATCGCCTCCAACGATTAGGCTAGAATGGAATAGATTCATCGCGCTTGACAAATCTACAATACGGTGGACAACTTGAAAACCATTTTCTTCAAGATATGAAATATTTTGCTTTGCCCTAGTTAATTCAATGTTATGCTTTTGACCATATTCATAAGATAGACAATCAACAGAATATCCATCAGCGAGTAATCTCATCAACAAACTAGTCGAATCCATTCCTCCACTAAATGCCATTACTGCTCTCAAAAAACCCCCTCCTTAATCTATGCCCATCCATTTATGAGTTTGAAGACTTAGTCTCCACTGAGGATTCTTTTTCACAACATTTTCTGTGAGTGCAAAATTCTTTCCATTCCATTCAACGCTCTCTGAATGCAAGTAACATGGTTGCAAAAACAGATGTTCAAAACCCTCTTTTATTGCATCATACATTGCAAGGTCTTGACCAACATAAACGCATTTTAATTCATCACCACTAGTTTGACGTATCGATACATTTGGATATTCTTGGTCTTTTGGAGAAATGGTTATCCAATCCAGTAATCCATCTGGAATTTCAATAGTGCCATTACTTTCACATGATAGTTCATAGCCACGCGCTTTGAATAGCCGATGTAGCGGCCATAGATCATTTAGCATCGGCTCACCGCCAGTGAATATTATTCGTTTACAATCAAATTTTAGGACCTCTGATAAAATGTCAATTGCGGTCATTGTTGTAAAAGTTTCAAAGTCAGTATCACACCATTCGCATTGCAAATTGCATTTTCCAAAGCGAATAAAAACATGAGGTATTCCACATTTAGCGCCTTCACCTTGAATTGAATGGAATATTTCTACAACCTTATACTCCATGGCTAAATCTGAAGGATTGTCAACAGAAGCGTTGCCCGAAATCCCACAATTTCCAAATTCTCCATTCAAGTTACACACCTCACATTTCACAAAGGACGGCTGTGAATTAATTGCATTAATTCGGCTCTAGCTTCTGAATTATCGAAAAACACTCCCCGCATTGCAGAAGTAGTCATTACTGCATTTTGCTTGCCAACACCTCTGCACTGCATACACCCATGAGCGGCCTCAATAATTACAGCGCAACCTAGTGGTGCAAGATGAGTTTCTAAATCATCAGCAACTCCCTTGGTAATGCGTTCTTGATTTTGTAATCTTCTTCCATGTAACTCAACTATCCGCGCTAATTTAGAAATGCCAACAATACGTTCAGTTGGGATATATGCAACATGTGCTCGTCCCTTGAATGGTTGCAAATGATGCTCGCAAGTTGAATGGAATTCAATATCTCTCAACAAAACAATCCCATCATAACCCTCTCCATTGAAAGTGGCTTCAAGAATATCTCCTGCACTTTGAGAATAACCAGAGAATACTTCTTGCCATGAATCAATTACCCTTGTTGGAGTCTTCATCAACCCTTCTCTATCAGATGAATCTCCTTCTAAATAGTCCAATAATGTCTTTATTGCGGATTCCGCTTCTTGTTTAGTGGTCATTTCAATTACTCCTTCTGTATATTTCTTCCATGTCTTGAATCAATTTCATCAAGTTGATCAAGTAATTTTCTGCAAGCAGTTCTTACAGCATCAGCAAGGCTGACAAATTTCTTATCATCGCCTACATGTTTACGTAAATCTTCGGTTAATTGGCTCGGCATGTCCAAGGAAATCTTAGGCATATCTCGTCCTCCGCACAATGTAATATAAGTATTACTGGAGTATTACTATGCTATTACTTGAGTAATATTATGGGATTGGTTATTGTATTTCATCCATTTTTTGAAAATTATCACAGCAATACAAGAAGTGTATCACTAAAAATGTTCAAAACCCTCCTACGATTACAATGTTTGATGAGTGCTAAAGTTGAGCAGTTGATGGAATTACTTTTTGACATTAGAAACAACTCAGGTACTTGTGAAACACCGGGTCTGAATGATGCTGAAATCAGTAATTTCATAGGCTTAGATTCAAATTTATCGAGGGCAATAAAAGAGGCGCATGCATGTCATTTAGGTCTGAGGGATGAATTTGATTCTCAGTTATTGATGTCGCCTGAGATGGAATTGGTAACCAAACTACAAAGTGGTTATGTCAATTTTTACAATCCAGCAACAGTCAATCCATATGTTGCTATTGCGGCTAGAGGTCCATGGGTAATTTCCTCTCATGGTGCAGTATTGCATGACAATGGAGGATATGGAATGCTAGGGGGCGGTCATGGACCTGATGAAATTATTGAGGCAATGTCGCAGAATTGGGTAATGGCCAATGTAATGACTCCATCATTTTCTCAACAGAGATTAACAGATCGACTGAAGAAAGAACTAGGACATAGTCGTGGCAGTTGCCCATTTGATAGATTTATTTGTATGAATAGCGGTTCAGAGGCTGTTACTGTTTCTTTGAGGATTTCTGATGCAAATGCCAACACAATGACAGGTCCTGGTGGCAGATACGAAGGAAAAGCAATCAAATTGGTCGCCATTGAACAAGCATTCCATGGACGTACAGGTCGTCCAGCACAAATTTCACATTCCTGCAAACCAAATTATGACAAAAACCTCGCCTCCTTTAGAGATAGAGATAATTTATACCTAGTTCCACCAAATGATATTGAAGCCCTCAGAAAGGTATTTTCAGATGCTGAGGCAAATGGTGAATTCATTGAATTGATGGCAATTGAACCCGTTCAGGGAGAAGGTAATCCTGGTCAATGTGTAGAGCGCGCTTTCTATGACGAGGCGCGAAGATTAACATTAGAGCATGGCTCAATGCTACTTGTAGATTCTATTCAAGCAGGATTGAGAGGCCAAGGTTGTTTGTCCATTGTTGACTATCAAGGATTCCAAGATTGTATTGCTCCAGATCTTGAAACGTGGTCAAAAGCGATGAATGCTGGTCAATACCCTCTATCTGTACTCGGAATGAATGCAAGAGCATCATCCCTCTATGTTTCTGGAATCTATGGTAATACGATGACTACTAATCCTAGGGCATTAGAAACAGCAGTAGCAGTACTGGATAGAATTACACCTGAGTTAAGACAAAACATTCGCGATAAGGGTGAAGAATTTGTAGAAAAATTGAGTCAACTTGCGGAAGAATTTCCTGAATACATTACCTTGGTTCAAGGAACTGGCTTGTTATGCAGTGCAGAATTAAGACCAGATGTCCTACCTGTAATCGGATTCGATGCAGTGGAACCATGGTGTAGAAAGAGAGGGCTGGGAGTTATCCATGGTGGAAAGAATGCATTAAGGTTCACCCCACACTTTGCAATTACTTCCCAAGAAATTGATTTGATAATCAGCATTGTTAGAGAATCAATAATTCACTTTACTTCATAATCAACTAAGTGAAGTTACAATATCTTCTCTCTTGAATTGATTTGATGCATACTTTGCAGCTAAGACCGCATACAATAATGAGGTTCCTACCCAAATCAAAATATGCGACACAATGATTCTATTCATTAGTAATTCACGTAGTGCAAGTAGAACATTAACCACTGGAATTGCAAACCAAAACGACTCAATTCCATCTAGATTGATAACTTGCGTAAATAATGCTGGGAAAATAATTAGCATTATCGCTGGACCCAAAATACTGCCAGCCTCCTTTACACTATGAGATCTCATTGCAAGTGCTAATTCAATTGCAACAACCATAATGGCAAATAGCATTATTGCACCAACGATTAAGATTATTGTCATCAATGACAATTCAGGAACTCCAAGAATACTAGAACTTGCTAGATAGCCTATTGCAAATAGTAATCCAAATATTTGCAGTAATACGCCAACACCGGTAATAGTGGCTACTGCTAACCACTTGCCGAATAATAATTCCAGCCGCGTACATGGCAGGCTTAGAAGTGCTTCCAAAGTCCCTCTTTCGCGTTCTCCTGCAGTCATATCGATAGAAGGCTGTATCGCTGATGAGAAGGTCCAAACGGCCAATACTAGCGGTATAAACATGGATAAGGCCATACCAGCCTGCTCACCAGCTGTTGCAGCATCTGCTTGAGAAATCTCTCCATCCCATCTCAATGGGTCCAAAGTTGAGTTTACATCAAGGCCACCGGATTCAATTCGCGCTGCAGTTTCATTATTCTCCCATTCATTTAGGTCATACAATAATCTTGATTTCGCCTCTCTAGATTGCTCAGATGTGGACATATGGAGAATAGAATAATACCAAATATCTTCATTTTGAGTAATCCTTAGAACAGCATCAACAGTACCATTTCTCAGTTTTTCTAGGTCATCACCTGGTTGACTCAAATCATCTAATATTGGCAATTCTTCATATGTTATTTGTATTGAAGATTGATTGATAATAGCGCTCAAATTATTTGGCATTCCATCGGTTTGAATAGTCAAATCCAATTCAAGTGATTGTAATTCTGCTGCTTCTGACTGAAGCAGTACAGGGAATAATATGAATAAAAGTGGGAACATCAATAATGGTATTACAATAATGGCAATTATTGTTCGCCAGTCTCTAGCGAATTCAACAACCTCCTTTTTGGCAATTTGCTTAATTCGCATTGCACTACCATCAGCCATCGAGGTCCACCTCCAGTTCAGGGGTTTTTGGAGTGAAAAGTTTTCTCCACCAAGCAGTAAACCTGCCTTCTGAGTCATCATCTTCAGACCTTGCCCTCGCTTGATCTGCAGTCAAAGAAACATATGCTTCTTCGAGAGAATCTTGTTCGGTTTGTTGCATCAACTGTTGTGGAGAACCATCTGCTCTTACCTCACCGTTGTGAATGATAATGATTCGATCACATACTTGTCTTGCTTCTTCTAATTGATGAGTTGAATATACTACTGTTCCACCTTCATCTCTTAACTGCTTAACAAGTGCTCTGACAGTTCTTGCACTTGTAATGTCCAATCCCGCCGTAGGTTCGTCTAGAAGAAGGATACTAGGTCCATGTGCAAGAGCCCTAAGAAGGGCTGTTTTCTGCCTCATTCCTCTACTGAATCCTTTGGTATGCCTACTAAGGCTATCACTCATACCTAGTCTACTGGCAAATAATTGTGTACGCTTCCATGATGATTCATCATCAATTCCGTACAATCTTGAATGATAGCGAATATTTTCCCATGCCGTCAAACGTGAATACAATCCTGTAGATTCGGGAACTACACCCAATAAGTGCCTCATTTTTGTAACATCGGAACCATCTTGTAATGTTACACTTCCACTAGTTGGCGTATAGACTCCAGCCATTAGTCTCAAAAGTGTAGTTTTCCCTGCACCATTACTACCGACCAAACCAACGATTTCACCACTGTGAATATCTAAATCAACATGAGTTAGGGCTTTTATCTCGTCAAAATGCTTGGCGACCCCCTTTATTGAGAGCAACTTTTCAGACATTATTTTCCCTCAACTGGCTCTTCCGGATTCAACCGCAGCATCTAGACCAGGGTGCTTCTCTTCTAGGCGACAGGCACGTAGCAATTGCTGTCTTAATTGCTGATGAATTTCTTTCTGAGGAATACCCATTTCTACTAAATTACCGATCATGTTGAATGCCCCTTGTATTGCTCCAGCATCAAGAAATGCATCATTGGAAATTTTTCCGTTATTCCGTAGGTTATCTAACTGAGCAGAAACAAATTCCGCTTCTTTTCTAACTCGTGGGCCATCAATATGTGGTAGGGCAATAAGGTGGTCTACGCAAGTTCTCATCAAATCAACCCTATCACAGTAGGGTTAAGAGAGTATTCCTCAAAAATTTTCATTGAGTTTCATTTGTCAATTTTTCTGTTTTAATTCCACCAATACCCCGCCTGTTGATTTGGGGTGTACGAATGCAATTTTTGAGCCACCAGCACCGAGTTTTGGTTCATTATCAATCATCTGAATACCGTTATCCAGTAAATAGTCAATTAGCGCTTGCAAATTGTCTACGCGGAAACACAATTGTTGAATTCCAGCCCCGCGCTTTGCCAAAAATCGACCGATGGGTGTATCCGGAGAAGTTGGTTGAAGTAATTCGATCATTGGTGGGTGACTTTCAACACTCTCATTTGAAGGAGAAGTTGAAAAAAATCGAGTGGTAACTCCTTGTTCTATTACAGTTTCATCCTCTGTATTATTTACTAATCCAAGTAGTTTCCAAAAATGACTAGCTGAGTCTAAATCACTAGTTGCTATTCCGATATGATCTATGTGTATTGCTCCAAAATCCATTTTCTCACCTCAAAATCCACTTGGAGCCTTCCATTCGCCAAACTCATCGCGCATTGCATTCATTATTTCTCCAAGTGTGCAATTTGCCTTTACAGCATCTAGGATCAATGGAAATAGATTTTCTGTACCAGCAGCCGCAACCGCAATTGCATCAATGCACTTCTGTGCCATCACAGAATCTCTATTATCTCTTAGATTGGCCAATCTTTGACATTGCATTTGGCCAACAGCAGGGTCTAGTTGTAGGACTTCAGTACTTGTTTCATCCTCCATTACTCCATGGTTAACACCGACTATTTTTCTTTCACCAGATTCAACATCCATTAGATGCTTAAACGCAGCATTGTGAATTTCCCTTTGTTGCCAACCCTGCTCAATTGCTGCCAATGCTCCACCTAGGGATTCAATTTGTTTTATCTGAGCAAAAGATTCTTGGTAAATTCTTTCGGTTAACGCTTCCACATGGTAAGAACCACCCAATGGGTCTACAATATCAGCAGCACCACTTTCTTCAGCGATAATTTGCTGAGTACGTAGCGCTACAGTAGCACTTTTTTCAGTAGGTAAACCCAGTGCTTCATCATAAGAATTGGTGTGGAGGCTTTGTGTGCCTCCACAAACTGCTGCGAGAGCCTGTATTGTCACCCGAGCGATATTATTGAGTGGTTGTTGTGCAGTTAGGCTTACCCCTGCAACTTGAGTATGGAATCTAAGCATTGCAGACTTTGGATTGGTAGGATTAAATCTTTCATTAATCAAATCAAACCATAGTCTTCTCGCAGCTCTAAATTTGCTTGCCTCTTCAAAGAAATCATTATGGCAATTGAAAAAGAAAGAAAGTCTTGGAGCAAATGCATCAATATCCAATCCCGATTCTATTGCCGCCTCAACATATGCCAGTGCATTTGCAAGTGTGAAAGCCACTTCCTGTACTGCAGTGGAACCGGCTTCGCGAATATGATATCCTGAAATTGAGATTGTATTCCAAAGAGGTATATGTTCTGCACAATATTCAAACACATCAGTAATCAATCGCATAGATTGTTTTGGTGGAAACACATATGTTCCTCTGGCAATATATTCCTTTAGAATGTCATTTTGTATAGTTCCAATAACTTTGTCAGATGAGACTCCTTGTTCTTCTGCTACTGCGACATACATCGCCAATAGGATAATTGCAGGCGAGTTAATTGTCATCGATGTACTAACTTGGTCTAATGGAATCCCATCAAGTAATAATCGCATATCATCAATAGAAGATATGGAAACACCTACTTTCCCAACTTCTCCCAGTGATAATTCATCATCTGCATCTAGGCCAAGTTGAGTTGGCAAGTCAAAGGCAACAGAGAGTCCTTTTTGCCCTCTTTCTAACAGAAGTTTAAATCTTTTATTTGTCTCTTCGGCACTGGAGAAACCAGCATATTGGCGCATTGTCCACAGCCTTGAGCGGTACATAGTGGAATGAATACCTCTAGTATATGGTGCGCTACCCGCACTACCCACATTTGACTGAGAATATCCCACATCAGAAAGAGTATCTTGATCGCTTTGCAGAGGAATGTCAAGACCGCCAAGGGTTTCCCACTCCTCTTTACGTGACGCGACCATACAGTGCCCAAGTGTAGGCGATTCTTCAACACTCCCCAATTCGGGAGCAGAAATAATTATTCAATGATGATGGCCATTAGGGCCGTGAACGTGTCCATGAGAGAGTTCTTCTGCATCAGCACTGCGCAGTTCAATAATTTCTACTGCGAATGTCAATGACTCGCCAGCTAACTTGTGATTGAAATCAGCAGTCACTTCATCATCTGTTAATTCAACAATGGAAAATGGTGCTGGACCATGTTGCATCTGTGCAACTAAAGTCATTCCAATTTCCAATTTTGCTTCTTCTTCTAACGAAGCAAATTCACTGCGAGGAATTTTCATCATAGCAGCATCTTCTCTTGCACCGTATGCCTTGTCTGGGGTTAGAGTAAACGTTCTCTTTTCACCAATTTTAGCACCTTGAATCTCTTCTTCGAAGCCAGGAATCATCTGACCATGTCCAACAAGAAATGTTAGCGGGTCTTTTCCTTCACTGCTATCGAATACTTCTCCACTTTCTGGCATTGTACCTGTATAATGTACGCTTGCAACTATATCTTTTCCTACTGTTAATTCACTCATATTTTCACCTTCTGGTTGTATATTTCCTAACTAAACTCTTCAATTTGTCACCGATTTCTTCGGTTAGGATATTTTCTAGAATTTTCGTATCAATAAATTCATACGATTCATCCACTGACATTCTTTCACCTTTGGCCCACACTTGGCCTAGAATATTTGAACGGTGCTCTTCAGGAACGGTTGGGTTGTCAAGAATATCTCTTGCAGCATATTTGTATTCCAAATATTTTTGCCTGTTGAGTCGCTTCTCTTGTTTTTGCCTTCCGCCACCTTTTTTCGCATGAGGTCGGCGTTTTTTACGGCGATCATTAGTGGCCTTGATTTGAGTTTCTTCAACCACTTTGAATACATTTAATTGTGAAACTGCAGGTTTTACACTGGCTTTTGCAACTGCTGAAAAGGATTCAATTTCTGCCTTTGCTTCAACCAATTTTACTTCTTGAACAACCTCAACCACTGGTGCGATTTCTTCAACAACAGCACCAACTTTTTGTTGTTCTGCATTCAATTTTGATGCAGCAGATTTCTTCCGTAGTTCTGCCAAGCGGTCGGCACGTGAGGATGTTTTTTCAGTTGTCTGCTGTTTTTGATTCTGCTTAGAAATACCAGTAGTTGTTGGTTTAGCAACACCTTGTCCTGCAGCATTAGGTTTGGATTCCGACATTCTTTCAAGCGCTTCTTTTCGCTTTTTGTCTAAATCTGTTAAAGTATTATTTTTCACTGGTTGATTAGTTGGTTTTGGAGTCCTTTGAGGAGAACTTTGAGCGCGTTTATTATGACGCTGATTTCTCTGCGAATTAGCATCACTGGCAAATGGATTAAAAGGCTCACCTCTCTTCTTTTTGCGCTCGATGGTCGTCTCCCCCAAACATGTGGCGTAGCCGACCCCATAAAACGGTTAGCGTTCAGTATATGTTTCACGCCCAAGTTATTGGCGTTTGGTCAGTGCGTAAATATTGGTCAATTGCACTTTGCGAATAGTCGGTTAATCTTCCATTCTTGAGTTCTAAAAATCCTAGTTTTGCGATCATTGTTCCGTTATCAATGCAATACATTCTCGGTGGTGCAAAGGAAGTGGATTCTCGTTCCTCGGCCATCATATCACACATAGTACGTAATCTTGTATTGCAGGCGACACCACCTCCAAGTAATAGTTCAGTTTTACCCGTATGAGCCATTGCTCTTTCTGCTACTTCTACACAAGCAGCAAAAACATGCTCTTGCAATGACCAACAAACTGCTTCAAGAGGTTTTCCAGATTCTAGTAGTCTCTGTGCAGCAGTCATTACCCCCGAGAATGCTAAATCCATACCTCTAACCGCATAGGGTAATTCTAATCCTTCCATTGATGGATGTGGATTACTCTCAAGCCATTTTGCTGCAAGTTTCTCTATTACTGGGCCACCAGGAAATGGTATTCCTTGTGTTCTGGCAAATTTATCCAACATATTGCCTATACCAATATCGAGTGTTTCCCCCAAAACGCGATATCTTCCCTCCAACCTTGCTATGACTTGTGTATTTCCTCCTGATACATACAATAAGACTGGGTCATCACATCCACATTGGTCTCTGCCAATTTCGATATGGGCTACACAGTGGTTAACTCCAATTAACGGGACCTCAAGTTTACTTGAGATTCCCCTTGCAATAGCTGCACCAACTCTCAAACAAGGACCCAATCCAGGACCCTGTGAATAAGATACTGCTCCAATGTCAGTCATTGAAATATCATTTTGAATCAGTATTTTTTCAAGCAGTTGAGGAGCCACTTCTTTGTGATGGTCAGCAGCCTGGCGCGGATGGATTCCACCTTCATCAGGACTAACAGTGTCGGAACACGAAGGAAAGGGTTTACCACTAGAATCAACTAATCCAAATGACAAAGTATGTGCCGTAGATTCAATTCCGAGGGTCCATTTGTCCATCTCGCTCAGACACTCCTCATGGCTATGGTTCTTCAACCCTCACGCATAAGCCCCACCAATGCGAACCATATTGTTGGACCTTGGACCGATGGCGCATCTCTCTGGAAAGGGTTCTTTGAAGGGTAGAGGGATATCAGATATTGATGCTCTAACTAGTCCTGCAGGTAATGGAATTGTTGTGGAAAATGGAATAATAACACGAATTGATGACTCTAAAGTGTTAGAAGAAGAATTTGGTAGAGAAAATATCCATCAATCGAAATCATCTCTTCAGGAGAATAAAATATATTCGTTACAAGGCAAGGCAATAATTCCTGGCTTAGTAGATGCTCATACTCATTTGCTTTGGGCGGGCGACCGTTCTCGTGAAGTTTCATGGCGACAGCAGGGCCATTCATATTCAGATATCGCTTCAATGGGCGGCGGTATTGTTTCCACAGTTGATGCTACAAGAAATTCATCACAAAGCGAATTGGTGGAGTTGGGATACAAGAGGCTTCGAGGAGCCTTTAGAAATGGCTCAACCCACTTGGAAATAAAAAGTGGCTATGGCTTATCAACAGAGGCTGAATTAAAATTATTATTGGCAGGACAAGATCTTTCAAAAATGGACCATCTGCCGAGCATTGACCAAACTTGGCTCGGGGCACACGCTACTCCGAAAGGAAATACTCGTCAAAATTATGTTGAAGAAATCTTGAGCGATCAACTCCCCTCGGTAATCGACCAAGGAATAGCGCGTTCAGCAGATGTGTTTTGTGAACCCGGATGGTTCACAGTTGAGGAGAGCGAGGATATTCTAAAGCAGTCTAAACAGGGAGGTTTAGACCTCCGAATCCACATCGATGAATTTACTGATGGTGGAGGTGGAGAATTAGCTGCAGATTTGAAAGTCACCACCGCCGACCACGCCCACTATACTTCTAGCGATGCTAGAATGCGTATGCAAGATGCTGGCGTAAATTGTGGTTTTTTGCCCGGAACACCGTATGCAATGGGAGAGCAATGGCCTGATTTCAACAATATTACAGAACAGGGATTCACCTGGTCAGTAGCAACAGATTTCAATCCAAATTGCCGCACATTAAGTCTACCATTCATCGCATCAATCCTAGTACAGCGCTGCGCAGTATCACCCTTAGCCGCGTTAGTTGCATGTTCACGTAACCCTGCTCAAACAACTCCACATCCATCCGGAGCCCCGCATGGAGTGATAGAGGAAGGCGCTGTTGCTAATTTGAATGTCATTGATGGGCCATGGTGGCAGGCTTGGTGCCAACAACCTGGAGATTCCCCATTCCACGCAACAATGCTTGAGGGAGAATTAATCTTTCATTGAATGATTATGATTTCTAATTACTTACTATTTGAAAAG
>Ga0233449_1002432_pt1 | contig 14827 bp, 10 predicted proteins | sample SI_124_October20_FD_183012 | JGI IMG/M metagenome (GOLD analysis project Ga0233449, IMG submission 183012) | Seawater microbial communities from Saanich Inlet, British Columbia, Canada - SI_124_October2016_200_MG | ecosystem: Environmental > Aquatic > Marine > Inlet | place: Canada: British... | reverse complement strand
AATAGTGAAGAAGGATTCAGTTGAAAGATCGACATTGTTAAAGGTGATGTCAGAACCAACTACTACTGGAGTAATAGTAGGATTAGCATTTCCATTGCTGAAATTTCCATCTGAATCGGTGATAATTCTAAATTCTGTAGGATCTGCTCCAAGCGAAAGGGCCGACATATCAAAGGTGATATCGACTGTACCTAGATCGCCACCAGTTTCGTCAGATGCCCATTCGCGGGTTAACCGGGATCCGCCTGCCAGGGCAACTGGTAGTTCGGTTGACTGAGAAGCAAAAGCGCCATTGTCATGACCCCAAATCAAGTATTCTCCATTATCCAGATCGCTGGCACCAGCTACAGTTACCACTCCCGTCCCTTTTGCAGTGGTATGATTGTCCGTAGGTGTTTCTTGACCAATTCCCGCTACTTCGTGCGGATGTGCTGCTTGTTCACTATATAGATCATTGGATGTTGTTAAATTATATTTTGCAGCCAAATAATTCTCGATGATTGCTCTTTGCGTTTCATTGAGCACTGTATTATATAATATCACTTCAGAATAGTCCCCAGGAAAAAAGCCACCTGAATTATAAAGATTTCGTCCCATTCCGATCATAGTACAAACAGGTATAGTTCCTCCTGCATTTGAAGCTGATCCTTGACTGGTCGAGCCGACATAATATTTTAATGCTGACGCCGCCCCGTCCCAAATATTGGTATGCATTTGCCAACCAGATTGATATGTGTTCTGAACTGGCGTTCCCCCACCAGCTGTTTTTGGGACATTGCTGTAAAATGTAGAGTTGTATTTGAGAAGCCTTATTGCAGCGTTAGTAGTGGAGCTTCTTACTGAAAAGAAATTTCCGTAATTCGTTGTATTTAAGCAATTTGCTACCACGAAGTATGAAATTGTGTTAACCCCGTCGAGAGCTGGCAGTGGGGCAAGCAGATACCAATCGTTGATACCATCCAAGCCTAATATTGCATTGCCATTGAGGCCATTTGTTGCATAAGTTCCTTGTGCTGAAACCGTGCCTTGAAGGAAGTGGTTTGAATTTCCAGAAAAATCGGTAATCGACGAAATACTAGCACCATTTGCGGCACCCATTCGTTCTATATCGAACCATATTAAATTATTCGTAGATGAACCAACCCCTGCAGGACCATCTTGGGCATTGCCCCAAAAAGTCAATAGAACTGTTACCCAAACCAGTAGATTCTTCTTCATGACGTCACAAATTTACGTGTAAAAGTAATTATCTATACGTTGCCAACCGCAATTTAGTTGGGTATTCATTAAATAATTCGAATGCCAAGAATCGATTAAAAAGGTTAGCCTTTGGGATATCTATCTGGTATTCTCGGAAAATTAAAAATCTGGTCTGGTATGCGAGCATGGTAACCATTGCTCTGAAGAACCTCGTACATTCGCCTACACAAAATGGACAAAAGTCAAGAAATCATTTCTCGTAAGGATGTGCTGAAGCTTTTGGTGCACATTGTCTCAAATTGGTACTTTATTTTGTTCCTTCCGTTGCTGGCGTTTGCTCTATCCTACGTTTATACGCACAGGATTCCGGATGTTTACGCAGCGAAGTGCCAGATTCTGCTCAAATCCAACGAGACTTATGACTATCAACAGCAGATATATCGTGGACTAGGGTTTTCTAGTAAGTATGCTTCCTATGAGGAAACTGCGAGTCAGATGAGGGTGATCAAGTCGTATAATCTAATAGAGGAGGTCCTCCACTCACTATCCTTGAATGTGAGCTATTACATTATAGGTCGATTGAAGGTTACCGAGGTCTACGAGCATATGCCTTTTCGTGTGGTTGCCGATGATAGATCCTCAGTTCATTCAGGAATGGAATTCTATCTGAATATCGTAGATCGAAACCAATTCAAATTGAGGTACGAGTTGAAAGGTGTGGTGAAGGACGGGACTTACAATTTTGGTCAATTGATTTTAAATGACGGGATATACCTGAAAATCGAGAGTCAAAGTAATCTGAACGAAGTTTCTGTTGAAACCTTGAAGCAGATCAACTACATGTTTAGAGTGCAAAAGAATAGATCGTTAATCGCGAAGCATAAGTCCAATTTGGAAGTCGTCAACCTCGATTACACAAGTATTGTGGAAATAACGATGAAGGATGAAATTGCGAAAAGAGCAGAAGAGGTGTTGGATACGCTGGCCCACCTATATGTTCGAAATACGGTAAAAAATCAAACCAGGATCAACGAAAACACATTAGGTTACATCGATCGGCAATTGGACGAGGTAATAGGAATCATTAACGACATAGAAAGCGAACTTGAGTCGTTCAAACAACGGAAAGCAATTTTGAATCTTTCAAAAGAAGAGACTACGTATTTTGACAGGTTCGTTGAGCTTGAGAAGGAGCTTCGAATGCGAAAGAGTGAATTGTTGGCAATTGATGAACTAACTGGATACTTGCTTCAAAATGAAAGAATCGAATCACTTCTCCCACCTAGTATTTTTGTCAATGACAATGATCCGAAATTGAAGGATCAAGTTTCATCATTGTACATGCTACGAGGGGAGTATAAGTCTATGAGAGAAGCAGGGACCTCAGCCAATCCAAGGGTAGCATCCCTCCTTGATCAGATTACAACTCTCAAGCAAGACATCCTCCAATATTTGGATGTAAGGAAAGTGGCCTTAGAAGCTCGACAGCAGGAATTGATTCAGGAATCTGAGGTATATGAGAATAGAATAAAGAGTATTCCAAAGACACAAAGAGAGATTTTGAATATTGAGCGTCGCTTGGAGGTTAACGAAGATCTTTATTCATTTCTTCTGTCCAAGCGCGCTGAGACCGTAATAGCAAAGGCTGGATTGGTTCCAGAAACTAAGATAATTGAACGAGCAAGATCTATCGGTGTGGTCTATCCCAATAAGAATAGAATGAATCTTGTGAATGCTTTGATCGGCTTAGGTTTGGCGGCAGTGATTGTAGTTCTCAGGGGGCTCTTCTTTCAGAAGATATCCAGCATTGGGCAGCTTCAATCAGCAACCTCTATTTCAATATTGGGAAGCATACCAAGAAAAAGAGATTTTTCGAAAACTTATCGTATCAAGAGTGGTCATGAGCGTTCGGATATAGTTCAAGCCTTCAGATCACTGAGAACTAACCTCCAATATTTCGCTCCCAATAACAATCCATGCACACACATACTTGTTACATCCCTTTTACCTGGCGAAGGAAAGACTTTTGCCTCAGTGAATATGGCAAGTGTGATGGGAATTGCTGAGAAGAAAGTACTCATTATAGATTTTGATCTTCACAAACCTCGACTAGCGAAAGCATTGGAATTACCAAATGAGATCGGTGTTAGCTCCTTTTTAATTGGAAAGAATTCAATTGATGAAATCATTCAAAAAACCAATATTGAAACACTTGACGCGATTACCTCTGGTCCAGTGCCGCCTAATGCTTCGGAATTGGTTCTCCGAGATGAAGTTGATAAGATATTCGAGTTTGCACAGTCTAGGTATGACTATGTTTTCTTAGATACCCCGCCGATCTCGTTGATAACAGATGGCGTTATGCTCATGGATAAAGTTGACGTTAAGCTCTTTGTTCTGAATTCAAAATCGACTACGAACACATCCTTGGATTACATTGAACATTTGATATCTAAGAAGGAATTTGAGCATTGTGCGCTGGTATTAAATGAAGAGAAACTTTCACGACTCAATTATTACTATAGCAAGTACGGCTACGGTAGCTATGGATATGGAGGCTATGGTTATGGTTATGGATACGGCCATGGAGCTACCTACGGTGAAACTAAGGAGTCTTCTGAGTGATGCGATTAGGCTTTGAATCGAGCTTCATATCGACGTACAAAGGGGTGTTTGATATTCTCGATGGACCCTATAAACGAAGATTTTTCTACATACTCATACTCATTCTGTTGACTAGCGTTGCCGATCTACTAGGATTGGCAATTTTTATTCCTGTTTTAGTCGCAGTGACGAACGAGAACTTTGTTGAGCCAGGAACTAGGTGGTTTGAAATTAAAGCGATGTCGGGGATAGAATCTGAAAAACATTTTCTCCTTGCTCTATTTGGAGGAGCACTTGGATTTTTCATTTTTAGAGCTGGTTTCATCCTTTTAAGTCAATGGTTCCAAAGTAAGTTTGTCTACAAATTGACGGAGCACATTGGTAAGACCACCTACCGCTATTATTTGTCTCGAGAGTTTCAAGTATTTAAGAATTACGAAGCGTCAAAAATTGTAAGGGAGCTAACTGTAAGCCCCCAACAATTCGCAAGGCTTCTTGTCCTCCCGCTTTTATTGCTCACAACTGAACTGTTGGTAATGTCCTTTATTATTGTCGCGATTGCGTTATACAATTTCACCGTATTTGCCATGGTAGCTGTGACGATTCTACCAATCTCATACTTGTTTAATCGACTTCTGAAAAAAAGGATGAAGGCTTACGGAGAAATTCAGAACAAACTCACACCGCAGTTCATTGCGAGTAGCATGCGGGGAATCGGTGGTTTTGTTGATGTAATACTAAGAGGGAAGCAACAAAACCTTCTCAGTCACTACAGCAGCCTTTTTGATCGACAAAATCAAATCTCCGTGAGGACTTCCGTTATCAATATTGCCCCTTCCAAGATATTTGAGTTGTCTACGGTTGCTGGAATGTTGCTCATAATTACATATGCCGTGATATGGTCTGATCAGCACGAACTATTACTTCCACTTATTGCACTGTATGCGGCGGCCGGATATAGGATGATTCCCTCACTCAGCAGAATTTCTCCAGCACTTCTAACGCTCGAGCAACACTCGTATCTACTGGATTTATATCGAGAACCGATGAAAGAAGCGCAACGGTCAGATGATGAACTGGAGGACAATGAACTCGAATTCAGATCAGAAATATTATTAGAGGACATCAATTTTAGTTTCGCGGATGACAATGCTTCAGTGCTGGAGAATTTGGATATGAGGATTGCTAAAGGCGAAATTCTCGGTCTGATTGGTAAATCTGGTTCTGGAAAGACGACACTAGCCAATTTGATTGTCGGTCTATTGAGCCCCAGTTCGGGAAGGATATTGATCGATTCTAAGGAACTCAGCAAGCAGAATAAAAGAGCCTGGATGGGAAAGATCAGTTATGTGCAACAAAGTCCCTATATAGAGCGAGGATCTCTTGCACGAAATGTGGCTTTTCTCGAAGATCAAATTGACGATGAAAGATTGAACAAGGCAATAGTCGGAGCCTCGCTCACCGATCTGATCGGTTCCACATCACCCCACAATTTTAGTATTGAAGAGAGCGGTAAAAATCTGAGTGGAGGCCAAAAACAACGAATTATTATAGCTCGAGCCCTTTATAATGAAGCTCAGGTTATAATTTTGGATGAAGCGACTGCTGCGTTGGACAATCAAACAGAAGCGGAGGTTAATCAAACCGTAAATTCTCTTAGGGGCACAGGAGTTACTATCATAATAATCGCTCATAGGTACAGCACCCTCAAGTACACGGATCGAATAATCGAACTGGAAAAAGGTAAAGTTCTTAGAGAAGTGACTTACGATCAAATTTGATCAAAATCAGTAGCCTAACTTCTCCAAATTGCTAGACTCAATAAGTTCATTGGATTTCTTGTTTGAATTTGCATAGTAAAGCCTCAGCTTATCTTCAACTTTTGAGGGAATGATAACCGGCTGGCGCTTATCAATCAGCCGTGTAAATCCAACAAATAAGGGCGGAGATATCATTTTTGAGAGTGCTGCCATCACTCTGAATATTATTGAGGATGAGGCTCGAGATTGGAGTGCGCCAAAATATGGCGTTCTCTGAATCAATCCATTTCCACCATACTTCGGAACAAAAAAGAGATTAATAAATCGTAGGATCCATATGCCAGAACATGGTAACGAAGAGTTTGCCTTTTTTTCTTGTGAGAATTGTTTGATTGTGAGAGCAGGTACGTTTATGAAATCAGTAATGCTCCGAACAAAACTCTCGAGATCAATTTGCATCTGCTCATGAAACAATACTTTAACTCTTTCTTTACCAAAAGTTGTATAGTAATTCTCAATGTATCGATCGTATTGAAGCGATTGAATGTTCAGTGAGAGGTTTGATTCAATTCTCTGAAAGTCAAAAGTGTCCAGACGCTTATTGTAGTTGATGTATTTGAGAATATTACCTGAATATCCTTCACTGACTAATTGAGCATAGTTGCTCCGAATTGTCGAAAGTTGATTCCTAAATGTCACTAAGATTCGTGCATCGGGAAATATTTCCGATAAGATCAGAGCATTCGTGTAGTTGCTCTTATAATTGGCCGAATAACTTCCAAACAGACCCTCAAAGCTGATTAGGATTTTGTCTTTCGGAGACTCTTCGGCCAAGCTCCTTAACTTCTTTTTCCAAGAAGGGTCAAATGTCAAGAAGTTGCTGTTTGCGACGCGCTCTAGATAGTAAGAACTGGGATGGTCAAAAGTCCTCCAATAGTCAATCTCTTCGAGATGTGGATAGACATATTTCTGGAGAAATGAGGTTCCCGTCTTTGGCATTCCAACGTGGATGTACACTTGCTGTTGCATGCGCTTATTTGTCTTCCAAATTTGTGACAATGTTAGTGCTTTTTAAGGGGAGTAGATATTACTCGTGCTCAATCAGGGCTAGATGATGTATCGGAGGCATTGTAGATTTAGGGAAAATGTGCTTCACCAAAGGAAACAATGCCATTAATTTGCATTGTTTGAGGAGGTTCATCTCTGTTACCAAAAACTAACTTAATGGAACTAAGCGGCAAATCGATATTAATAACAGGTGGAACGGGAAGTCTTGGTAAGGCCCTCGTGAGGAGAATATTGAAGGATTCAACCGATGTAGCTAGACTAGTGATCTACTCTAGAGACGAGCAGAAGCAATTTCATATGGCTCAGGAATTTCCTCCATCCAAATATTCCCAGATTCGTTTTTTTATTGGGGATGTGCGTGATTTTGATAGGCTGAAACGAGCCATGAAAGGAATTGATTTGGTCATTCATGCCGCTGCTATGAAGCACGTGCCAATTGCCGAATACAATCCCATGGAATGCGTAAAGACGAATGTGTTTGGGGCCGAAAATGTCATTAATGCGTGTTTTGAAACTGATGTAACGAGAGTCGTTGCACTATCTACGGATAAGGCCGCCGCACCGGTCAATCTTTATGGTGCGACAAAACTTGTGTCAGACAAACTATTTGTTGCAGCTAACAATATTCGGGGTTGGAATCCAATTAGATTTAGTGTGGTACGATATGGAAATGTTATGGGGAGTAATGGTTCGGTCATCCCATTTTTCATGAACCGACGGGCAGAAGGTGAATTGCCTATAACCGATGCGACCATGACTCGATTCAATATATCATTGGATGAAGGGGTCGATATGATTCTTCATGCGCTGGAACATGCATGGGGAGGGGAGATTTTTGTGCCGAAAATTCCTTCCTACAAGATCACCGATGTTGCGGAGGCAATAGCTCCAAATGCTTCTAAGCCAGAAGTCGGCATAAGACCAGGAGAGAAAATTCATGAAGAAATGATTACTGCTTCAGATTCATTTTATACCTACGACTTGGGAAAGTATTTTGCTATCCTACCCTCTCTTCATAGCTGGGACCTCCAGGAGTATATTAGTGCAAACAATGCTAAGAGAGTGGATGAAGGCTTTAGCTACAATTCTGGTGCTAATGAAGAATGGGAAAGCGTTGAAAGCTTAAGAGAAAAAATTAAGGAGCACGTAGACCCAAATTTTGAAGTCTGAATCATGCAGAAGATTCCATATGGACGCCAGAGTATTACCGATGAAGATATTGAAGCTGTATCCAACGTTTTAAGGTCTGATTTTCTAACGCAAGGACCTGTTATTGGCGAGTTTGAGAATAAATTTAGTCAGTATGTCGGATCCAAGAATTCTGTAGCTGTGGTTAATGGTACAGCAGCTCTTCATCTCGGTGTCCTCGCTCTGGGGTTAAAAGAAGGCCAGAAAGTGATCACAACACCAATCACATTCGCCGCCTCTGCTAATTGCGTTAAGTATCTTGACGGAGAGGTTGATCTTGTAGATATTGATCCGCGTACTTATTTGATCGATCTGAATCAAATTGAGGATAGACTAAAGAGTGGAGATTATGCTGGGATAATCCCCGTAGATTTCGCTGGTCTGGCATTGAATATGGAGGAACTGCGAACTCTCGCTGATAGATATGGTTGCTGGATCTTGGAAGATGCCTGTCATGCACCCGGCGGTTTCTTTGTTAATTCAGATGGTGATAAAGTAAGATGTGGTAGCGGACGCTACGAGGATGCTGCAATATTTTCTTTTCATCCAGTTAAGCACATAGCTACAGGTGAAGGAGGAATGATTACCACCTCGGATACCACCAGGGCAAACAGACTTCAAAAATTAAGAACTCATGGAATCCATAAGGACCCATCAAGATTCACTAACTCACCAAGGCTTGCAGCAGGAAGTGCGGAGTATAGTGAGAGTGATTATCCAAAATGGTACTATGAGATGGATGAACTCGGTTATAACTATCGAATGACTGATATCCAGTGTGCACTGGGTTCGAGTCAGCTAGAACGGGCCGAAATCGGACTTGCGAAAAGACGAGAAATTGCAAATTTCTATGACCGAGCTTTTGAGAATCATCCACATATTGAGACTCAGACTCTGACTGAAAATGAAAAATCTGGGCATGCTTATCATTTGTATGTGATTAGGACGGAAAATCGTCTGAGATTGTACAACCATCTCCACGAGCATGGCATACTGGGGCAGATTCATTATGTGCCTATTCATTATTTGCCATTCCATAGTCGTAAATCGTTCAATTTGCCACAGGCAGAAGCGTATTACAGCCAGTGTTTATCTCTCCCTATGTTTCCTACGCTAACCTCAGAGGAGTTGGATTACATAGTTGGGGTTATCGATAAATATCAGTCATGAAAATAGTTGCCTTAATTCCAGCGCGAGGAGGAAGCAAGCGAATTCCAGGGAAAAATAAACGCGATTTTCGAGGGCGGCCTATAGTCGAATATGCTATTGAAACGGCGATTCGCTCTAACTTGTTCGATGAAGTTTTGGTTTCGACAAATGACGAGGAGATCGCTAAGATCGCTGAGAATCTAGGTGCTATGGTTCCTGGTTTGCGGAGTGAGGAAAACTCAGGAGATCAAAGTACAACGGCAGATGTGGTGGCTGAAGTACTAGCGATCCAAAGCGTGGCCGAGCAATCCTACGATCTGATTTGTTGTATTTATCCCACTGCGGTAATGCTCACCGATGACTTATTGAAAACTTGTATCGAATTAATGAGGTCACATGAATTCAGCAGCGTTTTTCCAGTTGTTCAATATCCTCATCCGATTTGGAGATCGCTTGAATTAAATAGAGACGGACAAGCGCAATACAATTTTCCCGAGTTTGAATTATCTCGGACGCAAGATTGTCCACCGGCTTATTTCGATCCAGGTCAGTTCTATGTGATTCGTGTGAAGGACTTTTTAGAGACGAAGAATTTCCTGGGAGAAAGCAAGGGGACATTTGTTATTCCGGACTCTTCTGTTCAGGATATTGACACCGAGGAGGATTGGAAAATGGCAGAACTCAAACACAAATTGGCGTTTGGATAAAATTGTCGTTTTTCGGGTAGATGGAAGCCTGGAAATTGGCTTCGGACATGTCGTCCGCACAATTTCTCTGGCTCAGATGCTTAGGAATTCATTCGATGTTCACTTTTATATTCTTAAAGGCAACCCAATAGCAATACAAATAGTTAAAGAGCACTCATTAAAAGTTACTGCCGTGACTGATGAGTCCGATTTTGTATCGAAAGTTGGTCAAGGTCAAATTGCCGTCTTCGATAGTTACCATGTGGATGAATCCAGTTTGCTTGAATTGAAGCAGAATAATGTCAAGCTGGTGTATATAGATGACTTGCTACACCCGCATAACCACTTTGATATTGTGATCAATCAGACTCTCGGAATTGAACCCGCCGATTATCCAGAATACAAAGATCATCAGCTAGTTCTGGGACCTGAATATGCGCTTCTCCGCTCTTCATTCTTGGAGTATTCTCGACCAGCGATTGAGGATACCCAAATCAAATCTGTCTTCATTTGTTTTGGAGGCTCGGATCCTCAAAATTTCACAGGAAAGGTTCTCGACTTGCTCTCTAAGCTTAAGATGAGTTTGAAAATTGTGGTGGTGGTTGGAAAGGCATACCACCACGATTTGGTCCGCTTTCAAAGTGAAGGGGGATTAGGAGTCTTGATAATGAGAGGTTTAGCGGCTGATGATATGGTACGGGTCATATCTAATTCTGATTTGCTAATTGTATCGGCGAGCAGCATTTTAGTTGAGTCAATGGCAATTAGCAAACCGATTATCACTGGATATACGGCTGAAAATCAACGTTCGCAATACAACGCTTGGGTTGAGACCGAGGCCGTTATGGGAGTTGAAGATTTTAAACTAGATATCACAAAAGAAAAGATTCAGCACAGTCAGGCCTCCGGAAGTTTTGCAGAGATGATTGATCGACAACGATCACTTATTGATTTAAACTCCAAAGAGAGACTGCTTGAAGTTTTTAAGAACCTATGATCAAGATTAGAGAAGTCAATATTGACGACACAGATTTAATCTTTGAATGGTCTAATGATCCACTGGTGAGGGCGGCATCTTTTAGTTCAGAGAAGATTTCAATCGAGGATCACAAAAGATGGATGCAATCCCATATGGATTCTGATTCCAGCTTTCTGTTTATCGCAACGCTCAGGGGTTTAGAAATAGGACTCGTGAGATTTACAGAAGATAATGAGAATTGGTTAATCGGTGTCAACCTCAACCCGAATGAAAGAGGAAAAAGGCTGTCATCTAAGCTCATTGTTGCTGGTTTAAATAGGATTATTCGAGTGAGCAATCTTCCCGTACTTGCTTACATTAAAACAGGAAATGAACCTTCAATAAAGGCTTTTGAAAGTGCAGGATTCATATTTGATTCTGAGACGGAAGTAAAAGGGGCCAAATGCTACCTTTACGTATGGAAATCGGAGGATTTGATCTAGCTAGTCGAGTTTTCATCGTGGCGGAGCTTTCAGCTAATCATGGTGGAAGTCTTGAGGTTGCACGAGAGACACTCAAGGCAATGAAAAGAGCAGGAGCGGACGCAGTAAAGCTTCAATCATTTACCGCTGACACAATTACGATCGACTCTGATCACCCAGATTTTCAAATCGATCATGGAACGCTATGGGATGGCACAACTCTCTACAAGTTGTACCAAGAAGCCGCCATGCCTTGGGAGTGGCATTCAGAGTTATTTGAGCTTGCCAGCGAGCTAGGTTTAATCTGTTTTTCCTCGCCTTTTGATAATACCGCAGTTGACTTGTTAGAAGATCTGAAAGCGCCTGCCTATAAGATTGCCTCTTTTGAGATTCGTGACATCCCTTTAATTCGCTATGCAGCGAGTAAAATGAAGCCCATGATTATGAGCACGGGGATAGCTCGCGAGGAAGATATCTTTAACGCTGTGAATGCATGCAGAGAGATGGGTAATGATCAGATAATACTGTTGAAGTGCACTTCAGCTTATCCCGCGCGTGTTGACGAAGCCAACTTAAGGACAATGAGCGACTATTCTGATCGATTTCATGTCGAAATTGGGTTGTCCGACCATACTACTGGATCGTTGGTGCCCACCGTGGCAACCTCGCTGGGTGCAAGATTCATAGAAAAGCACTTCATCTTGAATAAGGACATGGATACTCCTGATAAAGCTTTTTCCATGGATGAAAGTGAGTTTGGAGAAATGGTAAATGCTGTGCGTGAAGCAGAGCTCGCCCTTGGTAAAGTCTCCTACGAGTTAGTACAAAACGCAGAAAAAAATAGAAAATTCGGGAGATCCATTTACACTGCGGAAAGTCTCAAAAAAGGAGATGTTCTAACAACTGATAACATAAGATCGATTCGACCGGGATTTGGCCTTCCACCTGAATACTTGCCGTGGCTCTATGGGAAAGTAGTCAATCAAGATATTGAATTCGGAACTCCTTTTTCACTAGAATTTCTGGATGAACAAATTTCTCTGTGAGAGTAAATAAATGATCAGACTAGCATTTCAAATCTTCGGTTTTCTAGTCAAACCTCCCAGACGTCAGAGGCTAAAGCGCGATAGGATCATTGGCTATTCATTATTTAAATCTTCTTTTAGAATAGGAGGTATTCAAAGCGGATTGAAACTGTTCTTCTCCCAAGCAGCAAGATGCATCTATTGGCCATTCGCTCTGAAAAAGATAAAAGTTGACTCATTCGAGGATAGCCAAATTTTGGTGTTTGATGGAGTGAGTCAGTCAAAGAATCAGAGGGAAAGCTTTCTGAATTTTTTTGGAGGTCATGAACATCGCAACTATGTTTTTCGCGATGACGTGTTAGGGTTCATCTCGTTATCAGATCGTATCATGTATTTCTTGATGTCACTCTTTTTACTTCCCTTGACAATCATTTCTTGGAACGGCAGCTTCAAGGGGAGGGTCTTTAGTCTGCGCTTGCTAATTGAAGTACGCGCTTTGCTTTGTGTTGCCTCTCATTCATCTTGTAAAAAGGTGTACATCTTCAACATATTTGAACCGGACACAAATTGGATTGCCAGCATTCTGATGGAAAGGGATATTCACGTGACCAAAATTCCGTCTGAGGTGCCGTTGAAATTTCACAACGAGAACATATTGGCAAGCGAACTGATTATATGCAATGAGTATCAGCGAGAAGAGCTAGATAGATTTTCCGAAACTCAGCAAATTGGGTTTGTATCTAAATTATGGGGACCAGAGGCCAGTCCAAATGTATTCGAGAGATATAGAGAAATGAATTTTCAGCCAAAAGCACAAGTTGGATTTTATTCGAGTGGCGGATGGCTAAGGGCAAAGCTTTCTCATTGGGAAGGTGAACAGAAGAAAATAATGGAGGAGCACTCAATTGAAGAATTGGTCAATGCGCTCAAAGGAATTGGAATAGATGATTTATTGATATTTCTTCATCCGCGCGAAAAATTATCTGAAATCTTAGAGTCGACCAGAGAGTACTATTCTGATCTAGGTTCTAAATTGGACGTGAACATAAAGCTCGATGAAACGCTTTCGGCTGAGTGCTTTGATAGCATCCATCTTGGATTGACAACATTGTCAACGATTGCATATGAACGCATATTTTTTGGGTTTCCAACCTTCATTTTGAATAAGTCAACTTCAGACTTCCCAATTTCATCAAGTCCTTTTTCTAACCTTTTCGTCAAAGAATCAGGATTGCTTCAATCTCAAATTAAGGATGCCCTTCAGCAGACTCGAAGTCAATTTTACGAGACAAGAAAGCTGCGTCACTACCAACATCCAGATATTCTTCTCTAATGTGCGGCATACTCGGATATTTTAATCAGAATGGCATTGGTGTCAATGAAGTAAGTCAATGCATACGGGCCGTCAATAAAGTGCGTCATCGCGGCCCTAACAGTGGTGGCATTGCACTCATTGATACGAAAACTGGAGATTCAAAAGTCTTTGAAGAAGTTGAATCCGGTCGCTTTGCTTCACAGGGTCAATTTATTGAGCAATTTGTTGAAGAGAATCGTTGCGACTTATTACTCGGACACAGAAGATTGAGCATTATCGATTTGAGCGCAGAAGGTTCACAACCGATGAAAGACAGCGATGGCTCCGTGTTGATTTTTAATGGTGAGGTCTATAACTATCAAGAGGTTAAATCCAATTGGCTATCCGGCCATGAGCCTAGCATCAATAGTTCATCAGATACAGCGACTATTCTCCAAGGACTTGCAATTCATGGTGAAGAGGTAATTCAGACGTTTAATGGAATGTGGAGCCTTGCCTTTTGGGATAACAAAGAAAAATCGCTCATTATTTCAAGAGATCGCTTTGGAGTGAAACCACTTTATTGCCATCAAATTTCAGATTCGGAATGGGTCATTTCATCCGAGTTGAAACAAATGACATGTTTTAAGGCTTTTGAATTTGAGATTGATCAGATAGCGTTGAACGCCTTTTCGGAGGATGGCATACTAAACTTTGATAATAGGACAATGCTGAGCAAAGTGACGTCCTTTCCAAAGTCATCGGTTCTCAAATTAAACTCGAAATTTCAATCTCTAAACCCGGAACTACAAGCCAAAAGGTATTACGATCCCAAAGTGGAGAATCTAAACACCACTGTCGCAGATGCCATTGAGCAGTTTCGAGACATTCTAACCGACGCTGTGAGGCTTAGGTTAATTTCAGATGTTCCATGGGCGATCGCTGTTTCAGGCGGAGTTGATTCTAGCGCAATCGCTTTTACAGTTCCACGCATACTCGGTGATTCTGCGTTCAGTGGGGTTTCGGCTTCTTTTCCAGGTATGGCTGGAGATGAGACTGAATTCATTCAAATTGCTTGTGATGCGCTCAATGTGAAGTCACATCGCACTGGTGTCGATCTCTTTAATCGCGAGAGTCTTCTAAAACATTTGAATGAGCAGGATATGCCTGTAACCACGACTTCCTTTTACGCTCAATGGAGTGTGGCTAAGTTGGCTAAGGAAAATGGTATTACTGTTATTCTAAATGGACAAGGTGCTGATGAAGTATTCGGTGGATATCATCATCATTTTTATCGTTTCCTCTCGAGTTTGATTCGTAATGGTCGGATCAAGCAATATTTAAGCGAAATAAACGCATATGCGCAGCTTAAGGCGATTCCTGTCAATAGCTTGCATCAAATTATTCTCGGGG
>Ga0233449_1002429_pt1 | contig 14832 bp, 13 predicted proteins | sample SI_124_October20_FD_183012 | JGI IMG/M metagenome (GOLD analysis project Ga0233449, IMG submission 183012) | Seawater microbial communities from Saanich Inlet, British Columbia, Canada - SI_124_October2016_200_MG | ecosystem: Environmental > Aquatic > Marine > Inlet | place: Canada: British... | reverse complement strand
TATTATATCTCTTTATTTTATCTAATATTTAATCAGGAATTTTTATGTTTGATTTTTTTAAAGGTCAGAACCTTTCTATCGATTTAGGCACCGCTAATACATTGATCCATATGGATGGCGCAGTCGTTTTAAACGAACCCTCTGTTGTGGCTATTCGCAATGATCGAGGCTCGTTAGAATCAACTGTTATTGCTGTTGGTCAAGATGCCAAAAATATGCTGGGTAGAACGCCTGGTAGTATTGAAGCAATTCGCCCTATGAAGGATGGCGTTATTGCCGACTTTAAAGTCACTGAAAAAATGCTACAGCACTTCATTCGCAAAGTCCTTAAATCTGGTTTTTTCTCTCCAAGCCCTAAAGTGCTTATTTGTGTGCCTTGTGGCGCTACTCAGGTTGAGCGTCGTGCTATTAAAGAAAGTGCGGTTGGTGCAGGTGCACGTGATGTGTATTTAATTGAAGAACCAATGGCGGCGGCGCTGGGTGCTGGTATGGCAATCGAAGAAGCCTCAGGTGCTATGGTCATTGATATTGGTGGTGGCACAACAGAGATTGCTATTATGTCGCTTAACGGTATCGTTTATTCTGATTCGCTACGTGTTGGTGGCGATGTATTTGATGACAACATCATAAGATTTGTGCGACGTGAGCACGGCATTATTATCGGCGAAGCCACGGCTGAACAAATTAAAGAAGAAGTTGGGTCAGCCTTTAAATCTAGCGCAGTTAAAAAAATAGAATTTAGAGGTCGTGATGTCGCCAAAGGCATTCCCGTTAGCTTTGAGGTAACCAATACAGAAATTAGAGAATCATTACAAGAACCTTTGGCAGCTATTGTTGGCGCAGTTAGGACAGCATTAGAGCAAACGCCACCAGAATTAAGCTCTGATATTGCAGAAAATGGCTTGGTATTAACCGGTGGTGGTGCGCTTTTAGAAGGCTTAGATAAGCTCATTAACCAAGAAACCAATTTACCAGTACGTATTGCTGATGATCCATTGACTTGTGTTGCACGCGGTGGTGGTGTGGCACTTGATATGATTAGCAAGCACAGCATGGGATTCTTAGCTGCAGAATAATTTTATAAGAATCGATGTATTGGGACAGTTGAGTTATGCAGTTTCTTAAACTTTTTACGCCGGTTTTTATTGCAATTTTTCTGATTCTTTCAGATTATAAATTTTCTTACTTAGACAGTGTTAAGCAGTCTATTGCAAAGCTTATTTCGCCAATTTATTTGGTGGTCAATCTACCTTCTCAGCTCTACATTTGGGTTGACGAACAAGGCACATCAAAACAAGCCCTACTCAATAAAAACAAGCAGCTTAGTGGCGAAGTAGTACGATTAAAAGCAAATTTACAAACACGTAACGCTCTACTGTTAGAAAATCAAAAACTCAAGCAATTACTAGGTGCAAGTTATCAAATTAGTGATCAAAAATTTACATTGAGTCGTGTTAGCTCCGTTAGTCAATCTCGACTTAAAAAACAAATTGTTATTAACAAAGGCAGTAATGACGAACTCGAAATCGGCCAAGTAGTGCTAGGCCCTAAAGGTGTTATTGGGCAAATAACACAAACAACGCCTTTATACGCAACGGTACTAATGATTACCGACCCAACACAATATGTGCCAATCAAAAGCCAACGCAATGGTGTTCGCGGTATTAGCAAAGGCATTGCATCAAATCAAGGAAATTTGGTGGTAAATTTTATTGAGCCTGATTTTGATGTGGTGGTGGGTGATGTTTTTTTAACCAGTGCTATTGGATCAAAATTTCCAGCTGGTTATCCTGTGGGTAAAGTCACACACGTAGAACAACACACTGATGATCCATTTTTACATATTGAACTTACACCCATACAAACAACCGAGCAGTTAGAATTTGTTCTTATTGGGGGGAGTGACTAACAATGAAAACTCAACGACCTTATATCTTTTTAACAAAAATTACTTTTTTTGCACTTATTATTAGCGCATTGCCTTTATCTCAAACTGTATTAGAAGCCTCACCTTTTTGGCTGTTGTTGTTTTTTATTTATTGGCTAACTTATTTTCCAGCCAAGGGTCGTTTTTTCTTGGCCTTATTGTTGGGCGTATTACTCGATATATTACAAGGTGATATCTTGGGGCAAAACGCTTTAGCATTGATCTTAAGCAGCGCCTTTATTGTAAATGTTAAGCAGTCTTTCTTTGTTTCTAACTTGAGCACACAGCAAGTTTATGTTTTTGTTGCATCGAGTATTTATCTAGGTCTGTTCTTATTAGTGCACACTTTAATCCAAGGGTTTAATTTTAGTTATTATTTATTATTTGCACCTTTAACAGGTGCGTTATTTTGGCCTTTGGTCAAGTTAGTACTGTCAAAGTGCAAACACCAATAAAAATACACCCATGGAAAAGATTAGTAACATTGCACTAGAAAATAAAATTTTCTCAAGTAGAGTGCTAATGGCTTTCTTGTTTATTCTGGTTATCACATCAGTGCTAATTCTTAGGCTTTATAACTTACAAATTAGTAATCACGATTATTATGCAGAAGAGGCATTGGGCAATCAAATGCGTACTTTGCCCATCACCCCCACTCGTGGAAAAATATTTGACCGCGATGGGAGAATTATTGCCACCAATCAACTCTCATACAAACTCACACTTACCCCTGAAAAAACCAAAAATATTGCCAAAATGCTGCAATCCCTCAAGCAATTTGGCTTTATTGATGAGGACGATATTAAACTGTTTTACAAAAACAAAAAACGCTACAAAAAATTCCATAATATTCCACTTAAACACAACCTTGGTGAGCAGCAGGTGGCTGAATTTTTAGTTAGTAATAAATTTATCGGCGTGGATGTAGAGCCCTACTTTCATCGAATCTACCCTCATGACGGCTCCAGTGTTCACGTAGCTGGCTATGTTTCCAGAATGAATAAAAAAGATAAATCCTTTTATGATAAGCAAAATTATCTTGGCACCTCTTTTGTTGGAAAAACCGGTATTGAAAAACAATATGAAGTTCTATTACACGGGAAAAGTGGAAAAAAACAAATCGAGAGAAACGTCACTGGCCGTGTGATTGATACACAAATTATTCAAGCAGCAGAAAATGGTAAAGATTTATACTTAAGTATTGATTTGGATATGCAACAAAAAGCAGAATCATTGCTTGAAGGTAAACGTGGATCAATTGTTGTGGTTGATGTAACTAATGGCGAAGTACTCACCATGGTAAGTACTCCAATTTACAACCCTAATTGGTTTGTTAATGGAATTTCTCACGCCAACTATAAGCTACTACAAACCTCTAAAGACATCCCACAACTCAATCGTGCTATTCAGGGCTTGTATCCGCCGGGCTCTACTGTTAAGCCTATGGTTGCCTTAGCGGGGCTTGAGGGTAACACCATTACCAGTCATAGTAAAACTTTTTGCCCTGGTTATTACAAGCTCCCTAACGTAAAACGAAAATTCAATGACTGGAAACGTAGTGGCCATGGTGTGGTCGATGTTAAGGATTCAATCGCCCAATCTTGTGATGTGTTTTTTTATGACTTAGCCAATAAAATGGGTATCGATGCATTGCATGACAATTTAAAACACTTTAGCTTTGGTGAAAAAACAGGTGTTGACATCCCAGGTGAGCGTGGCGGTATTTTGCCTTCAAAATCTTGGAAAAAAATCAACAGAGATGAGCCCTGGTATAGAGGGGAAACGCTCATTGCTGGTATTGGACAAGGCTTTATGACCAGTAGCCCCTTGCAACTTGCAGTTGCTACAGCGGCTTTAGCGAACAAGGGTGTAATCTACCAGCCAAAAATACTCAAGAATATTCAATCATCTAACCAAGTGATTGAAGAAGTTGACAAAGGTCTTCACCGACAAATACCCATCAAAAATATTCACAACTGGGAAGATGTTATTGAGGGCATGAAACAAACTGTTTACGCCCCCAAAGGCACTGCTAGAAAGCTAAATAAAGGGCTAACCTACACCCTAGCAGGTAAGACTGGTACGGCGCAAGTATTTGGCCTAGATGCTGAAGAACAATACATTGCTGCCAACCTAGATGAGCGCCTTAGAGATCACGCACTGTTTACCGGATTTGCACCCGTTGAAAATCCAAAAATTGCCATCTCGGTGATTGTAGAAAATGCAGGCAGTGGTAGCTCTAAAGCAGCACCACTCGCTAGAGAAGTGTTAGATGTCTATTTTAAAAAACAAACTACACACTAATACAGTCTTTAATCGTTTTTTCACCAACTGGAAAAGTTAGTGTTACATCCATTCTATAGCGCTGTTTAAGCTGATCAAGCTGTGGCTGGTTAACCTCATCATATAAGATAATGATTTTAACTTCAGGAGAGTGGCTCTCCAAAGTGGCCAATAAAGATTCAATATTACTTACTCGATCACGAAATTCAGGGTTGTGACTAAACTCAGCCACCAAGACTTGATAGCTATTTTTCTTGGCTAACTTAACGGCTTTTCTTTGAGAATCTTCAAAATCAACTCTAAAACCTAAACCAACAAATAACGGGGTGAAATCATCGAACCCGCCTTCATCGACGAAAAACAATAATCGTTTATCCACCTACGCGCCATCCTGCAGAGTATAAAATTTTTGTTTAAATTCTGCAAAGGCGTTATGCTCAATAGCATCACGCATTTGTGCCATTAAATCTTGATAGTAATACAAATTATGAACAGTAGCTAGGCGAGCACCTAAGATTTCATTTTTACGTTGCAAATGGTGTAAGTACGAACGAGAATAATTTTGACAAGTGTAGCAATCACAGTTTTCATCCAGTGGTTTTGTGTCTAATTTATATTGCGCATTTCGAATTTTGACAATACCAACTGAAGTGAACAAATAGCCATTACGTGCATTACGTGTTGGCATAACGCAATCAAACATATCAATACCACGCTCAACCGCTTCAACTAAATCTTTAGGTGTGCCCACACCCATTAAATATCGTGGCTTATCATCAGGCAACTGCTCTGGTAAATAATCCAATACCTTAATCATTTCTTCTTTTGGCTCGCCAACACTTAAACCGCCAATCGCATAACCATCAAACCCAATTTCAATTAATGCCTTGGCAGATTCACTACGTAGATCTTCATACATACCACCTTGCACAATACCAAATAAAGCATTTTTATTATCTAGTTTTTCATGCTCTGCTTTTGAACGCTTAGCCCAGCGCAAAGACAACTGCATTGATTGATCTGCTGTGGCCTTATCAGCTGGGTACGGCGTACATTCGTCAAAAATCATGACAATGTCGGAGCCTAATTTTTTTTGTATTTGCATGGATTCTTCTGGCCCCATGAAAATTTTATCGCCATTTTTAGGTGAACGAAAATCTACGCCTTTTTCGCTAATCTTGCGCATATCGCCCAAACTGAAAACCTGAAATCCACCAGAGTCAGTTAGTATTGGCCCTTGCCAATGCATAAAATCATGCAAGTCGCCATGCGCTTCAATTACCTCGGTGCCTGGCGTAATGTCTAAATGAAAAGTATTACCCAAAACAATTTGGGCGCCAGTCTCATGCACCTCTTCGGGCGTCATTCCTTTAACTGTACCATAAGTACCAACAGGCATAAAAGCAGGTGTTTCAACCTTGCCACGTTCAAAAGATATTTGGCCACGACGGGCTTTTTGATCAGTATTATTTAATGTAAATTTCATCATTGTTGTTTTGAGGTGTCTTTAGATTGTAATTGCCAAAGCTGTGCGTATTTACCACCGCTTGATAGTAATGCTTCGTGTGTGCCACTTTCAACAATTGCACCATCACCAAGCACGATGATTTTATCAGCATCTTTAATGGTTGATAAGCGATGAGCGATAACAAAAGTAGTGTGCTGGTCTGCCAAACTGTTTAATGCTTTTTGTACCATTTTTTCAGAATAAGAATCTAGCGCTGAAGTCGCCTCATCAAAAATCAAAATCGGTGGATTTTTTAACAATACCCTGGCAATCGCCAAGCGCTGCTTCTCACCGCCTGAGAGTTTAAGTCCTCGCTCACCGACGAGTGTGTCATATCCTTGTGGTAGCTGGTCAATAAACTCATCAATAAAGCTTAATTTAGCCGCTTGCTTCACTTCTTGCATACTGGCATCTTGCTTGCCATAAGCGATGTTGTAATAAATACTTTCGTTAAACATGACTGTGTCTTGTGGCACCACACCAATGGCTTTTTGCACTGAGTGCTGCTGATGAGATTTAATGTCTTGTCCATCGATCAAAATTGAACCGGAGCTGACATCATAAAAGCGGAACAATAACTTTGCCAAAGTTGATTTTCCAGAGCCAGACTGCCCCACAATAGCGACTTTTTGCCCCGGCTCAATACTAAAACTAATGTCTTTTAAAACTTTATCTTTACCTGGGTAAGCAAATGACACTTGATTAAACTCAACCTTGCCTTGCACCACCTTGAGCTCGGGTGTGTCTTGATCGTTACTTACTTTTGGTGTTTGTTCGAGTAAATTAAACATGTTATTCATGTCAATAAAATTATGTTTAATTTGTCGGTAAACAATACCTAAACTACCCAGTGGCATAAACAACTGTAATAGCAAAGCCTGGATCATAATCATATCACCCAAGCTAAGATTTTGATCCACTACGCCTTGCGCCGCTGTAATCAAAATAACAGTCACGCCAACAGCAATCACCGCACCTTGGACAAAATTAAGCGCTGTCATTGAGGTAAAACTCTTGGTGGCAACGTCTTCCCAGCGCGCCATGGTGTTATCATAACGATTAACTTCAAAATCTTCACGATTAAAATATTTAACTGTTTCGTAATTAATCAAACTGTCTACTGCATTGGTGTTGGCTTCAGACTGCATGTCATTCATTTGATAGCGATACTTCATACGCCAAGTGGTAATTGCTAAAGTTAGTGCAATATAAAACACAACCGTTAAAAGCGAAATTATCGCAAAGAAGGAATCGTAATTTATCCATAAAAGCCCAATCACTAGACAGATTTCAAAGAATGATGGGATGATGTTAAAGACAAAAATCGACAATAAAGTTGACACACTTTGTGTGCCTCGATCAATATCACGAGTAATGCCGCCAATACGTCGATCAAGATGGAAAGACAAATCCAATGTGTGTAAATGCTTAAAAACACCAAGTGCAATTAGATGCATGGCGTGATAACGAACCTTGGCAAAAATCGCATCTCTAAGCTCGTTAAACAACGAGCTGGCCAATCGAAGTGCACCATAAGCGAACAACATACCTAATGGCAAAATCATTAGTATATTGGTCTGATCTAGTGAATCAACAATCTCTTTTAAAACAACAGGAACAGCAACATTAGCTAACTTAGCAGCAATTAAAAATAAGGTTGCCCAAATCACACGAGTGCGCATCTTTAACAAATACGGCAGTAACTTTTTTAAAACCTTGATGTCTCGGGTTTTAAAATCGTATGCTTGAGTTGGCTTAGTAGTACCGTGCATCATTAACAGGGTAATCTTCAGGCAAAATCGCGCCTTTTTCTAAGGCAATTTCTACCACGTCATTGGCTCTAAATTGCTCAGGCCTTTGTAAGAGTTCTTGTTGCCAAAATGAATGCATTTCACACATTTGTGGATGAGTATGGTTACACCCAAGTACATGAAAACTACACTCACCTACTCGCCATGGGCCATCACCTGTAATCTCGCCTTCAATTAAATGAATACTGTATTCAGGGTCTTTCTCCCAAAACAATTCAAAATATAAGACCCCTTCTGAATGTTGGAAAATCTCCTCAATCACACGTGTTTCGCCATTAGGATATTTGATATAAAGCGGAGAATGCAGAGTGAATATTTTATTCATGACTGAACGCTTGGTTGATTTGTTCAAAATCAAAGCCTCTGGATTGTAAAAATCGCTTTTGTTTGGCTTGCTCTTTGTAGTCACTAGGGATTTCATTTCCATATTTAGTCACTCTTATTTTTTGAGCCAAGGCGTAAAAATCATACATTGATAAATCAAAATGGCTGATGCCACGCTGCCTAAGATCAACCGCTATTTTGATGGGTCCTTTGCCTTGGTTAAAACGCATTTGGATAAATTCACTCGAAAAGCGCTCATCACTTTGGTAATTTTGTTCAATCAGTAAATTAAGTGCTTGTTCAATATCAGCACGATCAAAATCTTTATTGGTTAATTTTTGTGTGAGCTCAACAACAGAATGTTCGCGTCTAACCAGCATCTGCATCGCAGCAGCATAACATTTTTCTTTACTCGGCGTCGTCACCGTCACTCATTAACTTTTCGCGAATCTTGCCTTCAATACTTTGGCTTAACTCTGCATGCTCTTTTAAATAGTCTCTAGCTTTATCTTTACCTTGGCCAATTCTTTCGCCTTCAACGCTATACCAAGCACCGGCTTTTTCAACAAAGCCATGAGTAACACCCAAATCAATAATTTCACTTTCACGAGAAATACCTTGGTTGTATAAAATTTGGAATTCAGCTTGCTTAAACGGAGGAGCGACTTTGTTTTTTAATACTTTAACACGTGTCTCGTTACCCAAGATTTCATCACCCTTCTTGATTGCACCAATACGACGAATATCTAAACGCACTGAAGCGTAGAATTTCAGCGCATTACCACCTGTTGTTGTTTCAGGGTTGCCAAACATAACGCCAATTTTCATACGTAATTGGTTAATAAAGATCACCATGGTGTTGGTTTTTTTGATGTTTGAGGTTAATTTTCTTAATGCTTGTGACATCAACCTGGCTTGTAACCCCATGTGTGAAGCACCCATTTCACCTTCAATTTCTGCTTTTGGTGTAAGCGCTGCTACTGAATCAATCACCACGATGTCCACGCCACCTGAGCGCACCAACATATCAGTAATTTCTAGGGCTTGCTCGCCAGTATCTGGCTGCGAGATTAACAAGTCATCTGTGTTAACGCCCAGTCGTCTAGCGTACTGTGGGTCAAGCGCATGCTCAGCATCGATAAAGGCCGCTGTGCCGCCTAACTTTTGCATCTCAGCAATCACGTGCAAAGTTAAGGTTGTCTTACCTGAAGATTCAGGGCCGTAAATTTCAACCACACGACCACGTGGCAAGCCACCGATACCTAACGCAATGTCCAAACTTAAACTACCCGTAGAAACCGCTTCGATATCTGCTTGGGCTTGTTCGTCACCCAAAAACATAACTGAGCCCTTGCCAAACTGTTTATCAATCTGTGCAAGTGCTGCTTTTAGGGCTTGTTTTTTCTTCTCATCCACGTTGTTTCTCCTGGGTAAAATAAGGTTAAGTTTATATAAAAAATTTTAAGCAATTATATCCGAAATATCGTGGTAACTTTTTCAAAAAATGACTCACATTACATGTCGCTTGCACTCAAGCTTGCCGGCCAAGGTAGAGATGGCGTTAAGGCCAATCCCATGGTGGGTTGCGTGGTGGTTAAAGACGATAGGATCATAGCCAAAGGCTACCACCAAACCTTTGGTGAAGCACACGCAGAAATCAACGCTTTAGAGCAAATCAACCATCAGGCTAATGGCGCCACACTTTATGTGACTTTAGAGCCTTGCTCACATCAGGGAAAAACACCACCCTGTGCGCAAGCCATTATTAATGCAGGTGTTAAACAGGTGGTTATTGCTACACTAGACCCGAACCCATTGGTCAGTGGTCAAGGTCTTGCTATGTTAAAAGAAGCCAATATTAAAGTCAGTGTTGGTTTATTAGAAGCCGAAGCTTTAACCCTTAATCGTGGCTTTATTAAACGCATGCAAACAGGGTTGCCTTTTGTTACTTGCAAAATCGCCATGAGCCTTGATGGCAAAACCGCCATGGCTTCTGGTGAAAGCCAATGGATTACGGGTGAAGCTGCTAGAACAGATGTGCAACACTTACGCGCTAAAAATCAAGCCATTGTCACCGGGTCTGGTACCGTTTTATCTGACAATCCTTTAATGACTGTGCGACTTGATACATCTACTGTAACGCCTTTACGAGTGGTGATTGATAGCCAACAACAAATCACAGATCAAACCTTCAATATTTTTTCAGATGATGCGCCAACCCTATTACTCAACCCTGGCAATAGCAAAATACTTAAAAATGGAAAAATCGATCTAGCTGATGCACTTAAACAACTAGGAAAACAAGGCATCAATACCGTCTTACTTGAAGCAGGGCCTAATTTGATTGGCGCCATGATTGAGGCAAAATTAGTCGACGAGCTTGTCATTTATACTGCGCCATTACTAATGGGCAGTAACGCCAACTCAATGGCAACCTTAGCACTTAACACCATGGAAAATAAGATTCAACTCGACCTCAGTGACATTAGAATGGTGGGTAACGATATCCGTATAACTGCCAATATAAAAACATGAGTCATTTAACCAACAAAAATATTGTGCTTGGCGTTAGTGGCTCAATTGCCGCTTACAAGGCGCCTGATATTGTGCGCCGTTTACAAGATTTAGGCGCCGAAGTTCGCGTTATCTTAACCCAAGGTGGTGCACAATTTATTACTGAGCTGTCTTTACAAGCTACTTCTAAAAACAAAGTTCATGACAATTTATGGGACAAGGAAGCTGAATTATCCATGGGACATATTGAATTAGCCAAATGGGCAGATGCATTATTAATTGCACCAGCCAGCGCCAATACAATTTCAAACATAGCGGCAGGTAAGGCTTGTGATTTACTTAGTAGCGTGATTTTAGCCAGTGACTGCCCAATCTTAATTGCACCGGCGATGAACCAACAAATGTATGCTTCTATCAGTGTTCAGGCCAATTTAGCAACGCTCGTACAGCGAGATATTCAAATCATCAACCCTGAGCACGGAGTACAAGCCTGTGGCGATATTGGCGAAGGGCGATTACCCGAGTCAGATAAAATCGCCAAGCAAGTAGGGCTAATGTTTCAATCCACCAAACTGAGTGGCAAAAAAGTATTAATCACCTTAGGCGCCACCATTGAAGCCATTGACCCAGTTAGATACCTTTCTAACCATTCCAGCGGCAAGATGGGATCTGCACTTGCAGAGGCTTGTATTGAAGCTGGCGCACAAGTCACTCTTGTGGCTGGCAATGTTAGTGTTGAGCTTAATCAAAAAGCAGAAATAATTTCAGCAACAACTGCTGAAAAAATGCATCAATCGGTGATGAAAAATATCAACGGCCAAGATATTTTTATTGCTTGCGCAGCGGTGAGTGATTATTCGATAAAAAACCCTGAAAATCACAAAATAAAGAAGTCCAACCAAACATTAACAATAGAACTCACCCCAACCAAAGATATTTTAAAAGAGGTTTGTAAATTAGACAAAAAACCTATTTGCATTGGTTTTGCCGCAGAGACACAAAGCCTACTTGAAAATGCCCAAAACAAGCTTAATAACAAAGGCTGTGATGCCATTATCCTAAATGACGTTTCAAATGCCGATTTAGGCTTTAAAAGTGACGAAAATGCCGTGGTTTTTATCGATCAAAAAAGCAATGTAAAACTGGCAAAAAATAGCAAACAAAAGCTGGGTCGAAAAATCATTGAAATCATCAGTGAAAAATTTTTATAAATAACGAAAAACCTTGTTAAATCAACACTCAATAGAGTTACTCACAAAACTGTGGATAACTCTGTTAATATCTTACCAAAATCCATGAAAAACACCGATATATTACGGTTTTCTATGGTTTTGAATAAAAACTAAACACTTATTATTTTTACTTTAAAATCAATAACTTATATAAATTCACACCAAATGATAATATTAGAAAACACTAATTTATTACTTTTATCACACTATGGAGGATAACTTTTTATGTTCCACGTATCAAATCAAGTGTTTCACGAAATATTAGACTATCATAAAATAGTAATTATTTAATCTAGTCATCTCTCCATTTTATTGTCGATTTTTATGCTGATTTACGCCCTAAATTTTCTACTTGGTATCAGTGTATTTTCATTCAAAAATACACTTGAAATATCAAGTGGTGAGTGGATGGTAATTTTATGTGGTTTTTTAGCGATTTTAGCGCTGTTTAAACGCCAAAAACCGCTGGCAATCAATGGTTTGATTTTTTTACTGGGTTTTGCCTGGATGGGCTGGTTTTCTACTCAAAACTTAAATACTCATGTAGAGGATGTTTACCTTAATCAACCGATACTCGTAACCGGAGTAATTGCCGATTTGCCCGAATCTTATACTGATAAAACCAAATTTATTTTTTCTGTCAATTCTCCCTTTAAAGGCCGAGTCAAGCTCTCTTGGTATGGAAAAAATCACCCCGATTTACAAACAGGTGACGCCTGGCAATTACAACTCAAACTTAAGCGTAATAATGGATACCAAAATTTGGGTGGATTTGATTACGAACAATGGTTATTTTACAAACAGATTGATGCAACTGGCTATGTCAGATCCTCAGAGTCTAACCAGCTGATTGAGGCTAACCGAGTAAATTCGATTGATCGATTTAGACAAAAACTTCGTTATTCACTACAACCATTTTTACAGCCCTTAGATTTTGGCGGTGTGATTAACGCTCTAATTATTGGTGACCGATCTTTTATTAAAGACTCGAACTGGGCGATATTTAAAGCCACCAACACCACGCATTTAAGCGTTATCTCTGGGCTACACATTGGTTTGATTTCTGGGTTTGTATTCCTATTGGCACAATTTTTATGGCGTCGCTGTCAGTACTGCTGTCGACGAATACCGGCTCAAGTATTGGGTGCTTACTTCGGGTTGCTTTCGGCTTTTTTATACGCGCTGATTGCAGGATTTTCCATTCCGACAGGTCGTGCCTTTATTATGGCCAGTGTGGTTTTTATTAGTTTGATTCTACGACGTCATCATAATGTTTGGCAACTTTATGGTTTGGCGCTCATTCTGGTACTGGCTAACAATCCATTAAGTATTTTTAGTGTTGGTTTTTGGTTGTCGTTTTATGTGGTTGGGGTTATTATTTATGGTGTTAAACAACATCAAGATAAGTCTTGGTTGTTTCGACTACTCTACATACAGCTGCTTATCAGTGTTGCCACCTTGCCTTTAATTGCTTGGTTTTTTGCTTCCGGATCTTTGCTTTCACCTGTTGCCAATCTAATTGCAATCCCTGTCTTTAGTTTTATTATCACGCCATTGTCTTTAATCGGCGCACTGTTGATGCTTATTGGTTTGTCTTATCCGGCCGAATTAAGCTTTATGGTGGCCAACCAGGCTTTGGCTGGGCTGGGTTATTTTTTAGCCTTGTTACAACAGTTTGAATTTAATCAATGGCATTACACTCAAACACAAACTCTAGATTTAATTCTATTCGTCCTGGCTGTATTTATTGCACTTTCCCCTAAAGCCTTAAAATTACGCGTTTCATCAGTACTCATACTGAGTTCAATACTATTTACCCCTTATGAAAAAATACCAAAAAATAGGGTAATAATCACCATTCTTGATGTAGGGCAAGGGCTGTCTCAGGTGGTACAAACACAAAACCACACCTTGTTATTTGATGCTGGCGCTCGCTACCCTTCTGGGTTTAATTTAGGGGAAAGCGTCATCATTCCTTATCTTCAAGCCAAGCAAATTAACACCTTAGATAAAGTTATTATTTCGCACGCAGACAATGACCATATCGGTGGCTTGATTGATGTATTACAAACATTTGAGGCGGGGGAAATACTCACTTCAACACCAGATAAAATCACTCAACAATCCTCCCACTGTTATGCTGGGCAGCAATGGCGATGGGATGGTGTGCTGTTTGAAATACTAAGCCCCACACAAAACACTCGTTTAAAAGGCAACAATGCCTCTTGTGTTTTAAAAGTTTCTACTGATAAGTTCTCAGTATTGCTGAGTGCCGATATCGAGAAAAAAGCCGAAAAACAATTAATTAAGTATCAAAAAGAAAAACTGAATAGTGATATTTTAATATCCCCGCACCATGGTAGCAAAACCTCATCAACACAAGCATTCCTTGATGCTGTGTCTCCTTCAACTGTTATAGTCTCAAGCGGATTTAAGAATCGTTTTAATCACCCTGCCCAACAAATAGTTGATCGATACAAAGCCAACAATATTAAGCTGATTAACAGCAACTGTGCGGGTCAAATAGTTGTTGAGTTGGGAGACGAAATTCGTATTAATGAATACAGAAAAGATCATGCACGTTACTACATGAGACAATGCTCAGATCTTTAGCTGTAATTGATCTTGCTCACGCGATCACCTAGCAACGCATCAACTGCGTCTATCAGCTGTTGGGCTGGTTTTACAAAATAATCTTGAGTAATAATGCTACCCTGAGTGCTATCTACTTGATATCGAAACTTCACAGGACACTGACCTTGGTTTTGTTTTAATAGCGCTGAAAGCTGCTCAAACAACCTTTGATGTTTTTGATTAAGTAACACTTCAAAGCTTCTGGCGTATTTTTCTTTAACCGTATCAACAGCCTCTACCTTGTCTATCATCAACTGCCACTCATCTCGATAATCTTTATTAATTTTTCCAGAAGCAACAACAACGCTATCAGCTACTAACTGATCACTGACTGATTCCATTACTTTTGGAAAAATAACCGCATTTAGCAATGTGCCGCCATCCTCAAGCATAATATTTGCCATTTGCTTGCCGCTTCTAGTTGAGCGATAACGCAGCTCTGAAATCAATGCCAATATTCGAGCTTCCTTGTTATTCCTAAATACCAAGGCAGAAGGCAAAGTGGCAGAAATGTGCTTTAAATCGGCTTTATATTCATCGGTTGGATGATTGTAAAAATAATAACCCATTACCATTTTTTCAAACTGCAAAGTCTCTCTA
>Ga0233449_1002428_pt1 | contig 14835 bp, 11 predicted proteins | sample SI_124_October20_FD_183012 | JGI IMG/M metagenome (GOLD analysis project Ga0233449, IMG submission 183012) | Seawater microbial communities from Saanich Inlet, British Columbia, Canada - SI_124_October2016_200_MG | ecosystem: Environmental > Aquatic > Marine > Inlet | place: Canada: British... | reverse complement strand
CGGAAAGTATTGTGCTGCATGCAGGCGCCATTGTGTTCAACGGGGCTATGCTGGATTTAATGCCGTGGATGTTTTTAGGTGCGACTTATATTCTGCATCATTACTTTGACGCAGGAGCAGTTTTAGCCGCAGTTGAAAAAGAAAAAGTGACTCACATGGTTATGGTACCGGCACAGATTACGGCATTGCTTAATCATCCGGACTTTGATGCTGAAAAACTGCGTTCACTGGAAATGCTCCAAAATGTCGGCGCTCCCCTGTTGCTGGAATACAAGCACAAATTAAATGAAATTTTACCCGGTATTTTTTATGAATTATACGGAGTTACAGAAGGATTCTTTTCACATTTGGACCGTGATGATGCTCTGCGTAAAGTAGGATCTGTGGGTGCAGCACCTCCTTTTATTGACATAAAAGTTTTGCGGGAAAACGGTGAAGAATGTAAAGCAGGTGAGGTTGGAGAAATTTGCGGACGCGGCCCCATGATGATGAGCGGTTACTACAAGCAGCCTGAATTAACAAAAAAAACAATTGTCAAAGGTTGGTTGCATTCCGGAGATTTAGGTTATCTTGATGAAGATGGTTTTTTATTTCTGGTGGACCGTGTTAAAGATATGATCATCAGCGGTGGAGTCAATGTTTTTCCTAAAGATATTGAAGAAGTAATCATTCAGCATCCTGCGGTGGCCGAAGTTTCAGTGTTTGGTGTCCCGGACAAAAAATGGGGAGAAACACCGATTGCAGCAATCATTTTTCATCATGCTCAAAAGCTCAGTCAAGACGAATTGATCAAATGGACCAATGAACGTGTAGATGCAAAATTTCAGCGGATCGCTGCTGTCGTAATTTACGATTCGTTTCCACGTAATGTCGCAGGAAAAACTCTCAAACGTGAAATGCGTGATTCTTACATCAACAAATAACAGCAGAAAACTAAGTCAATGTCTCAGACAGTTTTAAAACGAAGATAATTCCGCAGCAGATTTTGACTTTCAACGTTTGTTTTTAGACATTTTTAATTGTACATTCAACTGCTTTTTATGCTATAATTTTGTGCGAAAATATAGCAAGACTTTAGTCATAAACCTGAGCTAAATGGACGAGAACAGATTATTCAATAATTGGCAGCGTGCCTTAATTGTATCCTTACAACTGCCGCATAGATCAAACGCAGAAGTCCAGAGTTCACTGGAAGAAATGTCGTCACTCGCCTATTCCCTTGGAGGAGAAGTGGCAGGTCAAGTTGTGCAGGCACGTTCACAAATTCATCCTGCATATTTTTTTGGTAAAGGTAAGCTGGAGGAGATTAAATTAACGCTTAAAAATGAAGAAGTTGATGCACTGCTGGTGGATAATCAGCTCAGTCCTAAACAGACCCAGAATTTAGAAAAAATATTAGAATGTGAGGTGCTGGACCGCACTCAGGTGATTTTAGAAATTTTTGCAAAAAATGCACGTACCCGTGAAGCAAAGCTACAAATCAGTTTAGCGCAGGCTGAATATTTATTGCCCCGTTTAGTAGGCTTGTGGAAACACCTTGACCGCGAGCGTGGTGGAATTGGGGCATCACGTGGTACAGGTGAAAAGCAGATTGAAAAAGACAGACAATTTTTGCGTCAGCGAATAACACGCTTAAAAGCTCAGTTGGAACGCGTCGACAAGGAACGTAAAACACAAAAACAGCGTCGTTCAAATTGCCTGCGGGTGAGCCTGATCGGTTATACAAATGCAGGGAAATCCACAATCATGAATGCCCTGACAAATTCAGGACTGTTAGTGGAAGATCGCTTATTTGCCACACTTGATTCAACAACACGGTTATTAGAAGAAGAGACACGGCCCAAAGTTCTGCTTTCTGATACAGTTGGTTTCATCAGTAATCTTCCTCATGAAGTGGTGGCGGCATTCCGTTCAACTCTCTCAACTGTCAAAGATGCGGATTTACTGCTGCAGATTGTAGATGCGAGTGACAATATCGATGAACATTTGCAAACGACCGCAGATGTTTTGGAAGATCTGGATACGCTCTCTATTCCAATTATTAAAGTGTTTAATAAAATAGACCGCATTTCTCCTACACGTTTATTAATGTTGGAAAAAATGTATCCTGAGGCAGTTTTTGTTACTGTGATAAATACTGCGGAAAACGCACATGATAACAGCTCAACTTTAGTTGATAAAATAAGAAAAAGAATCCTGCTTTTTTTTGATGAACGCATGAAAACGGTGACAATTCGTCTCAATTATCAGCACTCACAACATTTAGCAAATATATATGAATGGAGCAGAGTTGATAATATTGATTATCAGGAGGAGGGTATCATGATGACATTGACCACAATTCCCGGCAATTTGGAAAGACTGCGCCATCACTTAGGCTCAGGTTTCACGGAAATGAGTTAAACGTTTTTACCAACCTGCTGTTTCAATTGCTTAAAACAAAATTCAGTCTGAACCTTAAAACATATAACCTGACTCTGCTAATGACGAAAATACACTTTTCTGGCAGTTAAGTCATTCAGCAAATTTTTCACAAACAGGAATAAAATAAATGCAAAAATTTATTGTGGAGGGAGGTATTTCACTCTCCGGAAGCATCACACCTTCAGGCAACAAAAACGAAGCGTTGCCTGTACTTGCAGCAACTTTGCTGGCACATGAAGCTGTTACAATACACAATGTGCCGGATATTCTCGATATTGCGATCATGCGTGAGTTGCTGGTCAGTCTTGGTGTAAAAATTAAGCAAATTGACGCACACACTTTTCGCTTTGATTCCAGCCATCTGCAGTCCACAGTTCCGGACTCAGAACGAGCAAAGCAGATCAGAGGCTCCTTCCTGCTGGCAGGACCACTGCTGGCCCGCAGCAATTCGATAGATCTGCCTGCACCTGGAGGTGACCGTATCGGTTTAAGACCAGTTCACACTCATCTTCTGGCTCTCGAAGAACTAGGTGCAGAGATTACGCTAAATGAAGATGGACTCTATCAAATGCGTTCAAAAGCCTTGAGAGGTACAGAGATTTACCTCGATGAAGCAAGCGTGATGGCTACAGAAAATGCTGTCATGGCAGCGGTTACTGCAGAAGGTAAAACCAGTATTTATAATGCTGCCTGTGAACCACACGTTCAGGGACTCTGTCATTTTCTGGTAATGCTTGGAGCATCAATCGAAGGTATCGGCAGCAATTTACTCATCATCGAAGGTGTAGCAAAACTGGCAGGAGGAGATTACACAATTCAGCCTGATCACACGGAAGTTGGATCTTTTATAGGATTAGCCGCGGTTACAGGCAGCGAATTACGGATCAAAAACGCAGGTGTTGAATATCTGCGGATGACACGTTTAATGTTTGAAAAACTTGGTGTTGAAATTATAGTTGAAGGCAACGATTTGCTGATTCCGAAAAAACAAAAACTTGCAGTTCAAAAAGATGTTCCAGGAGGAATACCAAAAATTGACGATGCGCCCTGGCCGGGATTTCCTGCGGATTTAACCAGTATCATGACAGTGGTTGCCACACAGTGTACAGGTGCAGTTTTAATTTTTGAAAAAATGTTTGAAAGCCGTTTATTCTGGGTAGATAAGCTAATTGAAATGGGAGCACAAATAATTCTTTGTGATCCGCACCGGGCAGTTGTTTCTGGTCCAACTCCGCTCAAAGGCGCACGGGTTTCATCGCCGGATATTAGAGCAGGTATGGCTTTGTTGATTGCAGCACTTGGTGCAAAAGGTACAACGGAAATACATAATATTGATCAGATAGATCGTGGATATGAAAAAATTGACCAGAGGCTCAATGCATTGGGTGCTAAAATTCAAAGAGTGAACGAATAACAAGAAGAATGAGAAATAATACAGAATTAACTGCAGAACAGGCAAAAGTACTGGAAGAGGAGGAACAACTTCTGCTCTTGGTAAAACAAGGTTTGTTGATGCTTGCAGCAGAAGATAAAGAAAGTAATATCAGCAACCTGCAGTTTGAGAACATCATCGAACTGAGAGATTCACTGGCAGACACTCTGCCTGAGGATGTACCTGCAGTAATGGCGCAAATGGAACGGATGGTTCTACTCCACTCACATCAGGGTTCTCATAATTCTGCTTCCGGTTATAATCTTGACACACCCTATTTTGCACACATCCGTTTAAGTGAAAACAACCGTGTACGTGATCTACTGATTGGTAACCAGAACTGCTTTTCAACACACCTGCCCTGCCCAATCGTAGACTGGAAAAATGCTCCGATCAGTCAAATTTTTTACCGTTACCGTGAAGGTGATGAGTATGTGGAAGATATTGGCGAGAGGGAGCTCGAAGGTGAGTTGATCACGCGGAGGATGTTGTTGATCGAAAATGGCAACTTGATGCGGATAAACTGGCCGGGTGGTATTCTTGAAGATTTAGCTTCAGCACAAGGTGGAAGTAACAAATGGCATTTGGTCAGTCAAAAAACACCACGTCTGGAAAGTGGACAGGAAAAGATTCTTGATGAACTTAAAGTACCAGAAAAGTCATCATCCAATTCAGGAAAAACTACAGACCTCAGTTTTTCCGGTTACAGGGTAGACAAACATCTCCGTCAAATAACAGCACTTGTGGATCCTCAGCAGTTTGAGGTAATTACGCATTCTGAATCAGGAATAATATTAATTCAAGGTGGAGCCGGTTCCGGTAAAACCACAGTCGCCCTGCATAGACTGGCTTATTTGATGACAAAAAAGCCTCAATACTTTAAACCAAAAACTGTATTGCCGATAGTTTTCGGACCGGCTTTAGCAAACTATATGTCCAGAGTACTGCCTGCTTTGGGAGTAAACGGAGTCAGTCCCCGGACTTACCATAAATGGGTCTCCGGACTTAGACAACGTGCTCTGCCTGAACTACCTGGACATTATGCTGAAAATACACCAATGGATGTTATTGAACTGAAACGACATCCATTGTGGTTGAAATACTACCATGAAGAAATTAAGAAACGCACCTTAAAGTTCAGGGAATTGTTTACAGTAAAACTGGCCAAAGTGGAGGGACTCGACTTATTGCTTGAGGCATGGGACAGTTTGACAGTCCTACCTTTGATTCCGAGGTTGCTGAGGCTGGTGCACTGGTCAAAAGCAGACGTTAGCATCAAAAATGTAGCAAAGCTTGACAGTGCCAGAATGGAAAAACAACTACATAATGTACTGGAACAGGCTTTTCCGGAGTTGTTTGAAGCACCGCATTTGTTAACTTCCCAGATTTGGAATGATTGTCTTGTCAGTCAGGAATTACTGCTTGAAACAGTTGAACGACTTGCACCTGGAGAATTTAGCGAAACTCAACTCACCAGTGCCTGGAGCTGGTCGGTTAGACAGTATCAGAAACGTCTGGATGCCGGCGAGGCAATAGATACAGATCGGGTTTCTCTGATTGATCAAGTGGACGGTTACGGCAGTGGCGAACTAAATTTTGCAGATGAAAAAGCATTGCTCGATGAAGAAGATGATTCACTTTTGCTGATACTTTTTCAACTGCTCATGGGTCCGCTAAGGCGTAAAAACGGTAAGCTTTTGAGCTATACTCATTTGATGCTCGATGAAGCTCAGGATTTTGGTGCACTTGAATTTCAACTGCTGGTAAGTTTAACACCTGAAAATCATCCGAGTGTTACTTTAGCAGGTGATTTGGATCAACGGATAATGCTTGGACGGAAACATGAAACATGGAGCGAGTCGCTTGCGCATTTGACACTGCCGAACGGTTCAAAACCCGATGTAACCGCATTAGCGCCTTTACAGATTGGTTACCGTTCGACCAATGAAATAATGTCTGCAGCGAAAATAGTTATTGGTGAACATAGCGTAAACACTGTCTGGGAATCTACACGTAACGGTGCACCGGTTGATATTTTTCGTTTCCGGGAACGTGGTGCGATGGTAGCATTTCTTGCTGATACGCTGGAAGATTTAGCTGTCCGTGAACCGCTGGCCAGTGTCGCTGTTTTGACACGCACTCCCGAAGCTGCCCAGACACTCTATGAAGGCTTACTAAGAACTGATCTTGTTAATCTGCGTTTCATCAGTGATCAGGAATTTTCATTCACTCCTGGAATTGATGTAACAGACATTTCACAGACTAAAGGTCTGGAATTTGATACAGTCATCATTGCAGACGCGGATGCTTCTACATACGGTCCTGATATTCGTTCCAGACAATTGTTGTATGTAGGTTTGACCAGAGCAGCTCATCAACTGTGGCTGCTGCATTGCGGTAATCCTTCCAAGCTAATTTCCGGTATCGTGAAATGATTATATTCAAATTTATTAATAAATGATGGCTTCGAAAAATTCCTAAACTAATTATTTTTCATCTCGAACGAAGATAAAGAGCTTAATAATTTAGTGCTTAACATAAAATAGATTTCTCGCTTTGTAAGCAATGACACGTTTTTATGACTTTTTAAGGTTCATCAATAATTGTAGAGATATTAAATGCAGCCGATTATAAACAGGCAGATAAGTGATTTAAAAGAATCCGCAACTTTGTTCATCAATCAACTTGCGCTGAAATTACGCAGTGAAGGACAGGATATTTGTCATCTGGGTTTTGGTGAATCACCGTTTCCTGTACCGGAACCTATGCAGGCTGCTTTGCGGGAAAACGCTCAGCGCAAACAGTATATTTCCGGATACGGATTGCCGGAATTGCGACAGGCGGTTGCAGGTTTTTCTAAAAGCGAATTCGGCTACAACTACTCTTTTGAAAATATTTTTATCGGCCCCGGCAGTAAGGAGTTGATATTTCAACTGGTTTACCTTTTGGAAGGACCACTCATGGTACCTGCTCCAAGTTGGGTCAGTTACGGACCGCAGGCAAAGATACGTTCAAAACCCTTTATTCCAATTACTACAGACATCAAAAACGGTTATCGTTTACAGGCGGCAGAATTAGACAAAACATGTTCCGGAGAGGATAGTCCTCAAAAGATTCTGATTCTTAATAATCCCAGTAATCCTACAGGAAGTGTTCATACGCCAGATGAATTAAGAGCATTGGCGGAAGTTTGCCGGAAGCACGGAGTTATTGTAATTTCTGATGAAATTTATGCGTTGACAAAATTTGGAGAAATTCCGTTTGAGGGCCTTGCCAAGTATTATCCAGAAGGAACAATAACCACCAGCGGTGTCTCAAAAGCGTTTTCTGCAGGAGGTTGGCGGCTTGGCTACGCAATGATTCCGGATGAGTTGAGTGACATTACAAGGCCGCTTTCTGCATTTGTGAGTGAAACTTTCAGCTGCGTTAGTGCACCAATTCAGTATGCAGTTCTGCCGGGATTTGAAAATTATCCGTCAGTCAAAAATCATGTTGAACTCTGCCGTGATATACATGGAGCAGCAGGGAAATTTTTGCAGCAGAGATTTAGCGAAATCGGCTTGAATTGTCCTGAACCTCAAGGTGCTTTTTATCTGTTTCCGGATTTTGAAAATTTTAAGGATCTGCTTACTTCAAGAGGGATAAACAACAGTGAGGAATTGAGCAAAAGACTTTTGGAAGAAATCGGAGTAGCGCTGCTTCCGGGATCAGATTTTTATATGCCGGATGATTTTATGGGGGTACGTGTCGCAAGTGTTGATTATGATGGAGCGCAACTGATGCAGGATTTTCCTCAGAGTGGAAAAGCAAGTCCGGAAATGTACACAAGCCTCTTTCCAAGATTAGCGGATGCTTGTGAACGTCTTGAAAATTGGCTAAAGTGAATTTACAACTGCATAAAACAAAATAATAAATCTGCTTGTCTGCATTAAAATACTATAAGAAAAGGGTTTAAGAATGAAATTGGTAAAAGGATATTTGGGTCAGGATTTACAACTGGAAGGAAGTCTTGCAAGCAAAGATAGCATCCGCATTGATGGAAGTTATGTAGGCAGTATCAGTAGTAAACATACTGTAATCGTGGGTGCATCAGGTAAAGTGAAAGGTCAAATTAATGCACCGGTGATTCAGGTTAACGGTTGGGTTGAAGGCAATTTAAAAGCAACAAAATTGGTGGCTGTTATGCCTAAGGCGAAAATCAAAGGAAACATCATCACACCGGCCGGTGGGCTTGAAATGAATATTGGCAGTGAATTTGTGGGAAAATTCATCACGAAAACAAAAGACTAATTTGGAAGTTCAATAACAGGCGTTTCGGAGAAGTTCCTTAAGCCGTCAGCTTTGTCATACCTGAACTTTTACTGTTAGCGGAGTTATCGACGGTTTTCGGTACGGCAGCAAGAACGGGTTTTTGATTAACTTTCGGAATATCCAAAATATTGATCCGCGTTGGTACTGCTGAAACGGAAGGCTGTGCTGACTGTGCTGTGTAGGTTTGCGCAGCAGGTTTACTGTCTGTTCGCATTAAATCCGCGAATTTCGGCTGGCGCAGCAACTTAAGCAATGCCGGGGTTTTACTTTGATCTCTGATTTCATTCTTGATCAACTCAGGCAGCTCATCCACATTTTTCAATTCCAGTTCAACTGCCTCTGGTAGTTTTAACAACATTTGATTGTCTGCTTCACTCATTGCCTCAAGCTGTTTTTTAATCGCTCCCACAAAACCGTCAATTGCTGCATCCGGTAACTTTTCCTGGATCAGCAGGTTTTCTATTCTTGAGAGAACTTTTAAATACTGTGAAGTCTCATTACGTTCCGCACCGTTTGCGTCAACAAGTTTTTCAGCTGTTTTAACACCTTGAGCCTTCGAACCAGTGACAGCTTGCTTTTCTTTTTGCTGAATCTGTCGCTCCAGACCGGTTTGTTTATCTGGAATAGTTTTAGCAGTAACCTGCATAATATGCTGAGAATGATGGGGTAAAACTAGATGTATTGTCAGGATTAATCGACCAGCATTCAGTCATTCAAGTTTTAAGCCATTTTTTTAAGTTAAAAACCTGTGTTCTAACTTGATTTCAAGGCCGATTTACTGGATCATGGAGTATAAAGTTTAATAATTTCAAGGCGCTCACTCTCGGTGAGACCTTTCCTCGCAGATAAAATTAATTCATGTTACTGATTCCCGCAATTGATTTAAAAAACGGACGTTGTGTTAGACTCCTCCAAGGAGAGGCAGCAGCGGAAACCGTCTATTCCAATGACCCTGCCGCCATGGCCCGTTCCTTCGAAGATGCCGGAGCAAAACGTTTACATCTGGTTGATTTGGATGGAGCGTTTCAGGGAAAAGGTGCCAATCTAGCCAGTATTCGTGCAATTTTAAAAAACATTTCAATACCAGTCCAACTGGGTGGCGGTTTACGTAACGCTGAAAATATTGAGCAAATGTTTGAACTTGGAGTTTCGTCTGTCATAGTCGGGACAATGGCAGTCAAGAATCCGGATGTTCTGGAGGAAGTTATTCAGCGTTTTTCCGGAGAGCAAGTTATTCTAGGTATTGACGCACGTGACCGAAAAGTTTCGATAGAAGGTTGGCAGGAAGGAACTGAAATTGACGATGTCGAGTTTGCTTTGCGTTGGAAAAAGCTTGGTATTCAAAGAATCGTTTTTACAGATATTGCCCGTGACGGTATGTTAACTGGTCCAAATTTGGAAGCACTCGGTGATTTTGCCCGGCGTACCGGCTTAAAAATCGTTGCTTCAGGTGGCGTGTCTTCAATGGAGGATCTCGAACTGCTTAAAACACTGGAAGAGGACGGTGTTGATCAGGTAATCAGCGGAAAAGCAATTTACGAAGGCAAACTTGATTTAAAGGAAATATTCAAATGTTAGCACGCCGTATTATTCCATGTCTTGATATAAAAGCAGGACGAGTGGTCAAAGGCACCAGTTTCGTCAGTTTGCGTGATGCAGGCGATCCTCTGGAGCTTGCTCAGCGTTATAATGAACAGTCTGCAGATGAGCTTGTTTTTCTTGATATAGCTGCTTCCAGTGAAAATCGCGGGACAACAATTGAGCTGGCAACACGCTTGGCACGTGAATTGTTTATACCTTTTACTATAGGCGGTGGAATTTCAACACTTGATGATATACACGCTCTGGTAACAGCAGGTGCGGATAAGGTATCTGTAAATTCTTCTGCTATCAGCAACCCAAACCTCATTACAGAAGGTGCCAGACGTTTCGGTTCACAATGTATTGTCGTGGCAATTGATGCCAGAAAAAGAGATTTGAGTAAACAAGATCAACGTGCAGACGACATCTCAAAATGGGAAGTCTTCAGCCACGGAGGAAGCCGCTCTACCGGTCTGGATGCAGTTGCCTGGGCCAGGGAAATGGAGTCACGCGGTGCAGGTGAAATATTATTAACCAGCATGGATGCAGACGGTCACCAGGATGGATTTGAACTTGAATTAACTGCCGCAATAAGTGGTACCCTTAACATACCTGTCATTGCATCAGGTGGTGGAGGAACTTTTGAACATTTCCGGGACGCACTGACGATTGGCAAAGCTGATGCTGTTTTGGCCGCTTCTGTTTTTCATTATGGTAAATATACTGTTTCTGAAGTAAAAGAATATCTCAGTGAAAACTCAATACCAGTCCGTAAAGTATAATGTTCTCTTAAATTAACGGAATTATGTCTTTCATTACTGATAATTACCGCTTTGCGAAGTTAGCCTCGATTGCTCTACTTACACTTATTATCAGCAGTTCCACTGTTGTGTCTGCATATGAGGAAAAGCAGGTGCGTACAATTAACAAACGCGTCTGGTCAATTATCAATGGCAAAGTAAAATTGGACAAATCCGCTTATACTGTAGAGAGAGTGCGAATAACAACACCAAAAGTAGAACTGATAGAACCCCCTCCTCCTAATGAAAAAGAAAGAATCCCCACGGATAAACTTCAAAGTATGACGCTTTCTCAAATTGAATATAAGAAAAGAAAATTAAGCAAAAAGAAGGAACGCCGCACATATTCATCAAGCGCAAAGGGTAGTTCAAAATCCTTTCTTGAAACTGCTCAAGGAGTGGGTAAATTTTGTAATACTAACCCTAGCTCCTCTTTTTGCGCACGTGAAGCCGAAGCCCATACTCCTTACTTCGGTGCTACTCCCAAAAAACAAGTGCGTAAAATAAATTTGAGTGATAAAAACATCTTATATAAAAACCGGGAATCAATCGAATTTGTTGAAAGATTGGTGAAGCAGTCAAACTACTGACAACAGATGGAAGAAAATTATCAAAAGTTGATCAGACTGGCGGACACACTTTCGATGCGTGAAATGGACAGACACGCAATCGAAGATTTGGGAATTCAGGGCTTAGTCTTAATGGAAAATGCGGCCCGCAGTGTCGCAGACTGGCTGACTGAAAACAAATTAAAGAATGAACCAGATGCCCGGATAGTTGTTTGCTGCGGAAAAGGCAATAACGGCGGTGATGGCTTTGCGATTGCGAGACTGTTGGCAAATCGTGGATATGACATCCATGTCGTAGATGCAGGTGAAGCCAAAAAAGGCGATGCCAGAAAAAACCAGTTATTATGGGAATATTTTGGAGAAAGTGCTTCTTTTCCAGATGCAAATGCCTCACGACTGATGGAAGAAGCAGACGTCCTCATTGACGCTATTTTCGGAATCGGCATTGAACAGTCAATCGAAGGTGCTTATCGGGAATGGATAGAAATTTTCAACTCAAACAAGACTGCATTACGCGTTGCCGTCGATATTCCTTCCGGAGTTTCTACTGATGAGAGTCAAATTCTAGGAGTTGCAGCACGTTGTCAGCACACCATTACTTTTCAAACAGGCAAGCCCGGTTGTTTTCAACATCCTGGTGTTCTTTATTCTGGTAAAGTTCACATCGCGGATATCTCAATTCCGGAAATATGGCCTGAAAATCTATCCCCAAAAGTTGCTGACGCAGAATCTTCACTAAATATCCCCCCCCCTTTTACTTATTTATTAACAGCAGAGTTTGTCAATGAATTGATTCCCGAACGTCTTCCGGACGCACACAAGGGATCTTCCGGACATTTATTGACTGTCTGCGGTTCCAGCGGAATGGGCGGTGCGGCAAGTCTCTCATCTACAGCCGCGTTAAAGAGTGGTGCTGGTTTGGTCAGTGCCTGCGTACCCGGCGATCTTCGTGATCATCTTCCGGGACAGGCCGCGGAAGTAATGACAGTCAGTCCACACAATTCGTCAGAATATTTTACAGCAGAGCATGCGGATTTTGTGGAACAACTTGCTTCAGTACGTAATGCCGTAGTACTCGGCTGCGGGCTGGGAGTGCATTCTAAAACCGCAGCTTTTGTACAGCAGTTGACAAAACAGCTGCAGGGTCCACTGCTGATTGATGCAGACGGGCTTAATAATCTGGATGAAGAGGTTTTACAGGAAAGACTTGGTACTACTGTGATCACACCACACCCGCGTGAGTTGTCCAGACTTTGCGGACAGAGTGTTACTGAAATTCAGCAAAACAGAATTTCGACTGTACGTCGATTAGCGCAGGAATGGAATGTTGTACTGCTGCTCAAAGGCGCACATACAGTGATCGGCAGTCCAGACGGACAAATATTCATCAATCCCAGCGGAAATTCCGCACTTGCCACAGCCGGTTCCGGAGATGTTCTTAGTGGTTTCATCGGCGGTTTTCTCGCACAGGGTCTATCACCTCTTAACGCTGCTTTGACAGGAGCCTACATGCACGGCCTTGCCGCGGAATGTTTTAGCCAAAAAACAAACTCCAACTACATGCTGGCTAGTGATCTTTTTGAAGGATTGCTGTTGGCCAGAAATATGCTCAAAGCATAGTCAACGTCTGCTAAAGAAGCCTGAAATCTGAATCCAGATTTATTGTTTATTCTCCACACAAGAAAAAATGTACTCTGAAGAATATTTTCAGTGAACCTTTCCTTAAAATAGATTAATATGTACAGAATTTAGCAGTTACATCTAATTTTAGAAAAATGTCAGCTCAACGTCTCTCTAAATTTTCTATCAGCAGTTTAATTTTCGGCTTTGGTTTTCTGTATGTGCCGATTATGATTCTGATTGTCTATTCTTTCAATGACAGTCGACTAGTCACAGTCTGGTCAGGATTTTCTTTCAAATCATATCTTGAACTGTTTCAGGATCAGCAGTTACTGGATGCAGCGTGGCTTAGTTTGGAAATTGCGTTTTTATGCGCATGCATGTCGCTGATACTCGGCTTAATGGCCTCACTCGCGTTAGTACGTTTCGGCAGATTCCGTGGACACATGACATTTGCCGGCATGATCACTGCTCCATTGGTGATGCCTGAAGTTATTACCGGTCTTTCTCTGCTGCTACTGTTTGTGGCCATGGAACAAGCCATCGGCTGGCCAGCAGGCAGAGGAATGCTCACTATTTTTATTGCACATGTAACTTTTAGTACAGCATTTGTGACAGTCATTCTTTCGTCACGTTTACGTGAAGTCGACCGTTCAATTGAAGAAGCAGCGATGGATTTAGGGGCTACTCCCCTGAAAGTTTTTTTTGTAATCACTCTGCCCATCATCGCACCGGCCCTGTTGGCTGCGTGGCTTTTGGGCTTCACCTTATCCTTGGATGATTTAGTAATTGCCAGTTTTGTTTCAGGCCCCGGATCAACAACATTGCCGATGAAAGTTTTTTCCAGTGTTCGTCTTGGAGTAAGTCCAAAGATAAATGCACTGGCCACCATCATTATTTTTTTGGTGAGCTTTGGTGTTTTCATTACCGGCTGGCTTTCCCTGCGTTGGGAAAAGAAACGCAAACTGGAATCCATGCAGCTAAGCGCTGAATCATGAAAATGATAAAGCATCACCACAACTTTTAACATTAGACATATCATGAATAACTTAGAAAGCACCTCAGAACTTCAGCACATTGACAGTCACCATCATCTGCACCCTTTTACAGATCCTAAAGCCATCCTTAAAGACGGTGCTCGTGTGATTACACGCGCTGATGGGATCTATCTCTGGGACTCAAACGGTGAAAAAATACTTGACGGCATGGCTGGATTGTGGTGTGTCAACGTGGGTTATGGACGTGAAAACCTAGCAAAAGTGGCCTATGAACAACTACAAGTTTTGCCTTATTACAATAGTTTTTTCAAAACAACAACTCCTCCTGCAATTGCTTTGGCGAAAAAACTTGCTGAGGTTACTCCGGACGGATTCAACCACGTTTTTTTCACCAACTCCGGATCTGAAGCAAATGACACGGTAATGCGAACCGTCAGGCGCTTTTGGCGTGTTCAGGACAAACCTGAAAAGCGGGTCATCATCAGCCGTAAAGAAGCCTATCACGGCAGTACAGTTGCGGCTGCAAGTTTAGGCGGACAAGCTTTTGCCCATGAAATGGACGGTTTGCCGATCCCTGAAATTGCCCACATTGATCATCCGTACTGGTACGGCAAAGGCGGAGATTTGTCACCCGATGAGTTTGGACTCAAAACCGCACAATGTCTCGAAACTAAAATTAAGGAAATCGGTCCGGAAAAAGTTGCGGCATTTATCGGTGAACCTGTCCAGGGTGCTGGCGGAGTGATTGTTCCACCTGATACATACTGGCCTGAAATTCAAAGGATTTGTAACAAATATGGAATCCTGCTGATTGCAGATGAAGTCATCTGCGGATTTGGACGTACCGGAAATTGGTTTGGCAGCGAAACTTTTGGTATAAAACCGGACATGATGCCGATTGCAAAAGGCTTGTCTTCAGGTTATTTACCGATAGGCGGAGTTATGATGCATGACCGTGTTATGGATGTGTTGATTGAAAAAGGCGGCGATTTTGCCCACGGTTTCACCTATTCAGGACACCCTGCCTCATGTGCGGTTGCGCTTGAAAATATTAAAATAATTGAGGATGAAAAACTCGTTGAAAAAGTCGCCAACGAAAC
>Ga0233449_1002427_pt1 | contig 14837 bp, 16 predicted proteins | sample SI_124_October20_FD_183012 | JGI IMG/M metagenome (GOLD analysis project Ga0233449, IMG submission 183012) | Seawater microbial communities from Saanich Inlet, British Columbia, Canada - SI_124_October2016_200_MG | ecosystem: Environmental > Aquatic > Marine > Inlet | place: Canada: British... | reverse complement strand
TATTCAATTTTCCATTGGGCAAGATCTTTATGGGCGATGGCGGAGCGTATTTTGTGGGCTTGATAATGGCGGTGATTGGCTTAATGCTAGGTATTCGTAATGACGAAGTGTCGCACTGGTTTATACTTTTATTGTTTATCTATCCGCTATATGAAACCGCGTTTAGTATTTATAGAAGAAAACTATTGCACAAAACGTATGTCAGCCAGCCAGATGCTAATCACTTGCATTCTTTGGTTTATAGAAAATTAATTTCCTGTGATCGATTCAAACACAACAAAGTTATCTGTAATAGTATGACGGCTCCAGTAATGTGGCTATTATCTTTGCTGGGGGTTATTCCTGCAGTCATTTGGTTTAATAACCAAACTATGTTAATTGTTTGGGCGTTTGTCTTTATGTTGATTTATACGATAATTTATCGTCGTATTATGCATTTTAAATTTAAGAGGTAATTAATGATGAAGATATTAGTAACGGGCGGTGCCGGCTATATAGGCTCACATACTTGAATTGAACTTATTAAAGCGGGCTACGGGGGGTTGTGGTTGATAACCTATGCAACTCTTCTTTAGAGTCTTTAAGGCGCGTGGAGAAATTGACTGATAGTAATATTCCTTTTCATAAAGTAGACGTTCACGACAAACAAGCTCTTACTCATGTATTTTCAGCAATACTCGATTGATGGGGTAATTCACTTTGCAGGCTTAAAGGCTGTAGGTGAGTCAGTTGAGAAGCCTATTGAATATTATGATACTAATGTAGGTGGCACCTTTATTCTAGCTGATGTGATGCGTGATTTTAATTGCAAGACTTTTGTGTTTAGCTCTTCTGCTACGGTATATGGTGATCCACATACGGCGCCTATTAAGGAAGATTTTCCATTATCAGTCACAACAACCCGTATGGACGCTCAAAGTTAATGATTGAAGAGTTCTTGCAAGATGTATTTGTTGCAGATGATAGTTGGCATATTGCACTGCTTAGATACTTTAATCCTATAGGTGCACATAAGAGTGGATTGATAGGTGAAGATCCAAATGATATTCCTAACAACCTAATACCGTACATCTCACAAGTAGCAGTTGGTAAGTTAGAAAAACTTAGTGTGTTTGGCGGTGGTTACAACACACCTGATGGTACTGGTGTTCGTGATTATATTCATGTGGTAGATTTAGCTAAAGGACATGTTAAGGCATTACAAGCACTAGAGAATAAGCCGCAGGTATTAACAGTGAATTTAGGCACTGGTAATGGCTATTCAGTACTTGATATGGTGAAAGCTTTTGAGAAGACTTCGGGTAAAGATATACCTTATCAGGTCGTTAATAGAAGGCCGGGTGACATAGCAACTTGTTATGCCGACCCTGCTTATGCAAAAGAAAAACTAGATTGGAAAGCAGAATATGAACTTGATGAAATGTGTGAAGATACTTGGCGTTGGCAGTCACAAAATCCAGATGGATACCCAAGGCATCGATAATGTTTAATATACGCAGTATTAGCTTTATACTACTATTTCATCGCAATATAAAGTGAATATTTGATAGTTAACATATTTCGAATTAAATATTAATATATAATCCTATTTTATACCAAAATTTATAATAGACACTATGGACAATTTTTTAAAATTAGTAACTAACAGAAACAGTTTAAAATCACTAACCAAAGATTTCTATATTGATGAATTAGAAAGATTCTCTCTTAATCTAAATATTATTATCGAACAGCGTAAAGAGCAAGAATTAAAACGCAAAGAAAAAAACAAAGAAAAAATACAAAAAATTGAAAATATAAAGCTACTATTAGCAGAACAAGGCCTAAGCATTAACGATCTAGTGGCTGATCCACTGCATCAAGCCCAAAAGTCCATCAAAGCCAAAACTAAACTACCACCAAAATACAGACTGGTTGACTTAGATGGCACAACCCATGAATGGACAGGCAGAGGCTTGCCGCCCAAAGCATTCAAGCAGCACTTTGACAGAGGCTACACTAAAGAAAGCTGTTTGATTATTAAAAATATTTCGCTTTAATTAGAGGAAATTAAGAAAACAAGATAAGTATACATTCAAAACCCCCGCAGAAATCAAGTTCACTTTTTTATATCTAACTCTTTAAACTTTTTATGAGCAACTAAAAAAGTAACTATGTCCGCTTTTTCTATAGCTTTTTTATAATCAACTATTTCAATATCTTTATACTCTGATATGTTTGCTTCAACTGCAAGTACCTGTAATCCTCCCGTTTATAACGCCTATTAAAAATAGAATCTCCGTTGTTTAAATAGCCTCAAGTAGCTTTCTTGGTGGAATCCCACCAATCGCACCCCAAGAGTATTTCCTCGCTTCGCTCAGGGCAACTATGAGGTCGTTCATTATTATATACCCACATCCATTGGGTTGCTAACGATTGAGCATGCTCAATCGAATCAAAGATATACAGGTTTAACCATTCGTTTCTTGCTGTTCTGTTAAATCTTTCTATATAGGCATTTTGAGTTGGCTTTCCTGGCTGTATGTAAATTAACTCAATATCCATTGCTTATACCCATTCTCTGAGTGCGTGAGAGATGTACTCTGGTCCGTTATCACATCTTATTGCTTTAGGCTTGCCACGCCATTCAATTAGCTGTTCTAATGGTTTAATCACTCTTTGCGCTGGCAAAGAGTGATCTACTTCAATACCTAAACATTCTTTGTTGTAATCGTCAATCACATTGAATATTCTAATCTTCCTACCTGTGTTTAATGAGTCTGACATGAAGTCAATCGACCAAGTTTGGTTAATAGACAGTGGCACGCTCAAAGCCTGCTGCTTATCGCGTTTGATTCTTCTTCTAGGCCTAATCCTAAGATTAGGCTCTAGTTGCTTGTAAATACGATACACGCGCCTGTGATTCCATTTAAAGCCTTTGGTGTTGCATAGATACATAAAGCACAATCCAAAGCCCCATTGTTTATGCGTAGTGGTTAACCGTAGTAGCCAATCATCAATTAGCTCATTCTCGGATGATAGCTTTGGATCGTATCGATAACATGTCTCACTGATTTTAAATGCCTGACAAGCTAACCTTACTGTTACTCGATGGTCATGGATAGCCTGTCTGGCCATCTCCTTACGTAGAGATGGCCTTAGAACTTTTTTGTTAAAGCCTCCTGTACGATCATTGCCTTTAGGCGCTCATCGGCGTACATCTTCTTGAGGCGTGCATTCTCTGCTTCTAGCTCTTTGAGTCTGCTAATCATTGATGTATCCATGCCGCCGTATTTAGCTCGCCACTTATAAAAAGTGGCGCTGCTCATACCGTACTCTCTGCACAGTTCAGGCACTGGTGTGCTTGATTGAGTATTTGCATGATTTGTGAATCTGATTTACGTGTTGCCTTCATTTGAATCTCCTTATGTTTTAATTATAAGAAAATTCTACTTTTACTGAGTGTTAACTTTTGGGAGGATTAAACTATAGACTCAATAATTCTCTTATTATATTCCCACTTGCCATGCCGCCACCATATAAATCAACAGAATACTCATTAGAAAAAATATTTTCTCTGTTTCTATACACATCAAGAATTTTTTCTTTATCAGCACCTACTAAAACATTAAATTTATTTTCAACTAGTTCTACCCATTCTGTCTCATCCCTTAGTGTAATACAGGACTTTTCAAAAAAGAATGCTTCTTTTTGAAGTCCTCCGCTGTCAGTCATAACCAAATCACAATTATCTATAAGCCAAACCATTTCTAAATAACCAATCGGGTCTATTACTGTAAACTCAACTTTTATATTATTTGTCTCTAAAATCTTTTTTGTTCTTGGATGTAAAGGTAAAATAACTTGTTTTTCTTTGTTAACTTCATTAAGTGCAGAGATAATAGCAGTTAATCTATCTAAATCATCTGTATTTTCTGCTCTATGTATAGTTGAAAGAATATAGTTGTCTTTTATGTCAAAACTTGGTTTTACTGCTAAACTTTTATAGAACATAGCCCCATCTTGCATAACATCGCCGGATTTTACTATTTCAATATCAATATTTTCATAGCCTTCATTTTTAAGGTTTTCAATAGCTGTATCAGTAGGACAAAATAAAACATTACTTACCCTATCTGTAAGTATTCTATTTACTTCTTCTGGCATTTTCATATTGAAACTTCTTAAACCTGCTTCTATGTGAGCTAGTTTTATATGAAGCTTACTCGCTACAATAGCACCAGCTAATGTGGAGTTTGTATCTCCATACACCATTACCCAATCAGGTTTTTCTTTAACTACTACTTCTTCAATCTTTTCTATCATTTGTCCAGTCATAGCTCCATGAGATTTACCACCAATTCCAAGAAAGTAGTTTGGCTTTGGTATTTTCATCTCATCAAAAAATATATCTGACATGTTGGCATCATAATGCTGACCTGTATGTACTATGACTTCTTCTATCTTATCGTGCTTTGCAATTTCTCTACTAACGATTCCAGCTTTTATAAATTGAGGTCTAGCCCCTAGTATTGTTACTATTTTCATTTTATTAGTTTCCTTTTTATTGTTTCTGTAATTAATTTAAATAAATAAATTGGTAGTATTTTTTGTCTTGTTATTCTTTTCGGTTCTAGTATAAGTCTGTATAACCATTCTATATGATTATCTTGAAAGAACTTAGGTGCTCTCGTAATCTTTCCTGCCAATATGTCTAATGCACCACCACAACCAATAAATAAGATATTTGGTAATGTTTTATTTATCTTTGCTGCAAACTTTTCTTGTTTTGGTGAACCTAAGGCGACCATTACTATTTGAGGTTTAGTTAGTTCTATTAGATTTATGATTTCTTCTTCAGTCTCAAAATATCCATTTTTTCTACCTACTATATCAATATTTGGGTACTTTTCTTTTAATTTTTCTACTGCTTTTACATTAATTTCTTCACCAGAACCCAATATAAATAAATTATACTTCTGTTCATTAGCTAATTCAAAAATTGTTTTAGGTAAATCTAATCGTATGCTTGAAATACCATGTAAAAATTTCATACCTATAACTGCACCAGAACCATCAGGAATAGGTAAAATAGAATTATCAATAATATCTTTCATTTGAATATCTTTTGAATACATCATAATTTTTTCAGCATTTATTGCTGTACTATATCCACCTTGACTATTAGCTATTAAACTTTTTATGTATCTTTTTGAAGAGTCTATCGTTTCAACTTGAAAACAATTTGCTCCCATGATTTTATATTTTTTCATTTAGTACCTTTTTTATGATATTTATAATATCACTTGTTACTTTTTCTGAATCATACTTTTTTGCAGTTTCCAATGAATTAATTTGATATTTTCTTAATTCCTCACTATCTAAATGCATAAAATATTCTATATATTTACTTAATTCATGGTGGCTTGATGGTTCAAACAACATACCATTTACTTCATGATCTATATAACCTGGAAGTCCACCAATATTTGAACCTACAACAGGAACTCCGCATGACATGGCTTCTAACCCTACCAATCCTAAACTCTCCTCAAGCCGCCTTGTTGTAAAAGCAAAGATATTCATTTGATTAAAATAATTTACTAAATCGTTATGAGGTTTTACTCCAACATATTGAACTATATTTTCAAGTTTCAAGTCTATTATTTTTTCGCTAAGGAGTTTTTCTTCTGAACCTCCACCGATAATTAAAACTCGAAATACTAAACCTTTTTCTTTTAATAAACTGACTGCATCAAGAAGTGTATCCCAACCTTTCCCTTTGTCTATTCTTGAAACATATCCTATAGTAAATATATCTTTAGTAATATTTTGTGGTTTGAAAAACTGTGTGTTAATACCACCCGATGGTGAAACAAAAATTTTTTCTTTGTTTATTGAAAATTTATGATAAATAATATCTTTAAAATACTCAGATGGAACTACTACTAAATTTGCTTTTTTTATAATAGGTGTAACTAATTTTTGGATAAGTTTTCCTATTTTTGTGTTTACTAAAACATCACTTCCATGAGCATTTAAGATTAATGGCTTTTTGCTAAATGATTTTATAAACAATAGAGGTATTAATGAATGACTAATATAGTGTATATATATTACATCATAATCATTTTTTTTGATTGCAAGTATTACATCTATAAAAAATTTTAAATACTTTTGTATCTTTTCTAATTTAGAAGTTCCTCTTCCTTCTACTACAGTAAGAGTAAAAGCAACTTTTTTTTTTCTAATTGTTTTTTAAAATTTCTTACAAATATTCCAAAAAAAGGAGATTCTTTTGAGGGATACATATTTGATATAAGTAAAATTTTCATTTATTTCCAACCTTATAGTAATTTAGTGACATTAATGCCCCTATCATAATTCCAGCAACTCCTGAATTAATTATATGTCCACTGGATATACTTATTAATAACAAAAATAATATTCCAAATTGTACATAAGGTTTATAGATATATACTTTTGATTTTTTAACTCTGTTAGAAAAGTAGTTTAATAGAAAAAATCCATAAATAACTACAACACCAATTGTTCCATACAACATAAACAAGTCAACTGCATCTAGTTCAACACTTCTTCCAGCAACAGTTATAATTTTCTCATAGCCATATCCAAAAAAAGCGTTAAATGATATATCTTGATTTTGTAAAAATTGAAATATATCATTAGCAAGTAAATTTCTTCCACTATAAAACAATGTGATAAAATCAACCTTATTCATCCAAAAAGATATCCTAACAATTAGATTCATTTCATACAAAGCATAATATACAGTATAAGGTACTAAAAAAATAAAAATCATTGTTGATATACCAACTATACGAAAGCTTACTCGACTCAGAATCAAACCTTTTCTTGTTGATATTAGATTAATTATTGGTAAAATAAATATAATTAAAGCTGAACCAAATAATGCCACTTTACTAGTAAGTAAAACAGCTAAAGTTAATATAATCAATGAAATAGAAAGATATTTATAAAATTCTTTTCTCAATAAAAAATATGACAGAATAAAAATAGATGTTACAATTAATAAACCTCCTACCTCATTTCCAGCATAAAAAAGACCTCTTGTTCCAATATCATTTCTTCCATACTGTGCATAGCCATAACCTAACGCACCAACAAACATATTGAAAGAGATCACAATAAAACTAATGAAAAACATATTTTTTACTACATGAAATTTATTTATACTAATTAAAAATTTAAAAAAATATAATGATGTCACTATCATAATAAACTTTAACATCCAAAACAATTCTAAACTACTATAAATACCTTGTACAATATGTAGAAGTATTAGCATCGTAAAAAATGATAATAATATAATAGGTGTATATATCTTTTTTTTAAGTAAGACATACATCATTAATACTAAAAGCAACATTTTATATATTGGAGAAAATGAAAAAGCATAATTTCTAATTATAAGCCCATTAAGAGTATCTATAAATAAATAGCCATAAAGTAAATATATAATTATAGCGAGTAAAGAAAATTTTAATTTACTAATCAAAAAGCTTTTCCAGCTCTTTAATTTCAGATGATAATCGTTCATCCCAATTCCATAGTTTTTCTTTTTCAGTAAGTTTAACACCTTCTAAAATTTTATTTCTATACTCTTTATTATTTATAATATAAAACATATCTTTTGCCATATTTAAATACATCTCATCATTTATATCATAAATAAAACCATTTCTCTTGTGATCAATCCATTTGTTAGTATCGCCATTATTTAATGTAAATATTATTTTATTACTTCTTATTGCCTCTAATAACGGATTGCCAACATTAGATGAATCATATGTAGAGATAAAAAAATCAGAAATATTTAGATATTCTTTTACTCTTATGTGAGGAATAGCTCCTGTAAATATTACATTATTATTAAGTCCCAATTCTTTACTTAATTGTATCAAATTATTTTTTTCTACCCCTTCACCTACAACATAATATGTGAAATTTACAATATCATATTTTGATTTTAATATAGAAATAGCTCTTAACCCTCTATCTACTCTTTTCCAATATTCTAACCTACATACAGTAAGAAATATCAATTTATTATCTTTATTTAATATTTTTTTTAATTCTAAAACTGTTTTCAAATCAAATTTTTGTTCATCTACACCATTTGGCCAAAATTTATAATTTCTTAAATTTTCTGATCTTAAAAATTTTAAAGCCTTATCTCCTTGTGTTCCATCATCTGTCATAATACATAAATCAGAGGGTAAAATTAAAGATATAAGATGATCATAACTTCCAATTATTTTAAGAAATTTTTTTTGCTTAAAATACTCGTACATAAATGTTCCTTGAAATCTACTTATTATCTTTTCTTTATCTAATTTTCCAAATAATTTTAATAAATTCATAGCTAAAACACCATGCACTTCATAACCATATATTATATCAACACTTTTTGCTTTTAAAAATTTATCAGCTAAAATAAATATTTTAATAATGGCTAGAAAATAAGCAAATTTTTGCAATAATCTTCTTATTATCCTGTTGGTTCCAAATTTATTAATCAAATTTTCTAATGGTAGATATTCTCTAATAATATTAATACCATCAGGATTTATTTCATTTTCATAATAATAATTGTCATATTTGGTATTATCTCTTATTACAATATAATTTACATCCCAACCTGCTTTAACATATGATTCTGGTGTTTTTCTAATCACTTGAATTGATTTTTCTTTAAAATCTAATGCTGACAAAAAAAGTATTGATTTTTTTTTCATAAATTTGAAACCTTACACATTGTTTATTCTCCTATTTTTAATAAATATATAAACTTGTTTTATTCTTTGTTTTTCTAATAAATATAGAGGAATACACCACAAAAATAAAATTGATGCTTTTAATATATAATCTTTAAATGACACATTATTTTCAATAAATAAATTATATAAAACTGTTATTACAAGAAAAATAAAACCATAAAAATAAAGTTTCTTTATATTATAATTTATCTTGTAATATCTATTACTAATTATTAGATTTAAACCAGCACTAAATAAAAATGAAATCATCGTTGCAGTAGCAGCTCCATCTATTCCATATCTGCTAATAAGAAAATAATTTAAAATTATATTTATAAATATAATTACAATATATATCATAGTTTGAATTTCATTCTTATTTGCTATTGCAAAGCCTAAAGAGAAATAAGAACCAATAGAGAAAAAGAATGTACTTAATGCTAGTAATGGAACTATTGTATATGCTCCTGTATATGATTCATTAGTTAATAATACTAAGATATCAAATGAAAATAGTAATAAAAAAGAAACTATCATTAATGATAAAATATTAATACCATAAAAAAACAGTGCTATGGTTTCTTTTGTCTTCGGGTCTTTATAATTACTAAATACATATGGTCCAAAAGCTAGTTGAAATCCTGATAAAAGTAATGCAATAATAGATGATATTTTCATGGCTACTGCATACTGACCTAAAGAATCAAGTCCTATCATATTTGTAATCATTATTCTATCAATAAACTGCATTGCTAATAATACTAATACGGTTGGAACTAAAGGTATTCCAAATCTAAACATTTTCTTTAATACTACAAATGAAAATAACTTAATGTATGTTTTACTAATTATTTTTTTTGAGATAAAAGCCAAAAAAATAAAATATGCCAATAATTGTCCAATAAATACGCCAATCAAACCGATTTTTAAAATCATAATTGCAAACAAGATAAAAGACGAACTAATGAGTATTTGAGCTAGTGACAATATAGTAAATTTTTTAGATTCAAATTCTAATCTATATAAATTTGATCCAATATAATATAACGATCCAAAAAAAATATTTAAAGCAGCTAATATTATAACATCACTATATTTTGTATCATTAAAAATTAAATGTGAAAATTCACTGTTAAATATAATTAATGTTGTTGATACAAAAAAATAGATTATAATGTAATATACAAAAGTAGTAGTAAAATATGATTTTTTCCTATTTGATGATTTTGCATCTACATAATATCTAGCTAGAGATTGATTTGTTTGTAATGAAAACAAGTTAGTTATTAAAATTATACTTATAGCAACTAAGTCCATAGTACCATAATCGGATGGTGTGAATATATTTGTATAAAAAGGTAAGAGTATAAATCCTATACCTTTGCCTAAAAAGGAACTTATAGTATATAAAAATGAATCTTTTAGCAATACTTTAATCATTTTCATCTCTATAAATATCGATAAGTTTTTTAGCAACTACTTTTGAATCATGTATTTGTTCAGCATATATTCTACTTTTTTGTCCTATCGTATATCTTTTTTCAGGTGATAATATTAAAGATTTTAGGACCTCTAAAATTGTCTCAGGGTTTGCATTTACTATTGGTAGTGAACCATACTTTAGAATATTTTCTTCAAGAATATAACAAATTACTGGTTTTCCAAGAGCCATACATTCACAAGCTAAAATACCATAACTACCAATTAAGAGTTGGTCAATAACAATATCAGCTTTTTTATACACTTCTATCGCTTCTTCATGCGACATATTAAAAACTTCAATATATTCAAAGGTCAAACCTTGTTGTTTTAAACTTTCTATTGCATTTATAACATACTTAGTGCCCTTAGTAGATTTACTACTTGGGGCATGAACTACTATAGGAATTTTATTGTTTGCATTAGGATAGTGTGGGATATATTTATCTATTTCAATTCTCTGTCCAATAACATGTATTTTTTTAAAATAAGGTTCTAGAAAAACATCCATAGAATGATCAGATACAATAACGGTGTCAGTAATTGAAGACCAAAACTTCAATCTTTTGATTTTATCATCTTGATTGATTATATTATCTGAAACAAAAAATTTATTTCGCTTTTTTTCAATATCATATAGTCTAATTTCACTACCCCAGAATTCAATAAATATTTTTTTATTTAACAATTTTAATATTTTAACATCAATGTTTTTAAATAAAAAACCACCTACATGATAATGGAATATATCATATTCTAGTATTGATTTAAAAAAAAATACAATCTTTTTAAACTGTCTTATAAGTTTGTTTGAACTATATGGAATCGTAATGTCTGATTCATAATTAAATTTGTGTTCAGAGCTAAGTGCATTTGATTCATGCCCCAACAACCTTAATGCTTTTGTTGTAATTAATTGTTGTCCAGCAATATTTGTTGGTAATTGAAGTATTTTCATGTTTTACATATTGCTTATTAATTTTGCTGGTGTTCCAAAAGCTTTGGAATTTGAGGGAATGTCTTTATTAACAAAACTATTCGCTCCAATAGTCACATTATTTCCGATTGTAACATTTAAAGAAATAATCACATTAGGACCTATGTAACAATTATTACCTATCTTCACAAATCCTGTTTTTATATCTTTGTTTTCTATCACTTTATTAACAGTATCGTGTGTGTAAATTTGTGTTCCTGCTGATATATGAGAGTTGTCCCCAATTGATAATTCCCCGAAAGAACCATCCAAGATGGTAAATGGCCCAATCCAACAATTTTTTCCAACTTTAACATTACCAAAAACTAAAGAAGAATCATAAATACTACTACCCTGACCAAAATTTAAATATTCTGCTTTTTCCCATCTGTCAATGAAATATTCTGAGATGGGTAAAACTCTATCAAATTTATCTTTTTTTTCTTTTATAAGACCCCAAAGCAAATTTCTAAATTTTTCTTTTAATTTCATTCTTGTATCAATCTTTTTATCTCTATAGAAATTATTTCAATATTACGTTTATTTAATTTTCCATATAAAGGTAGAACAAGACCTTGTTCAAATAAAATTTTTGAATTTTGATAGTTGTTTTTATTAATATTATATTTTGAATTATAATATTTTAGTATAGGTAAAGATTGTGCACCTAGATTTGATTGAATACCTTTAGCTAATAATTTTTTTATAATTTTTTCACGATTTATTTTTTTATCTAAAACTATCATAAAACTTTGCCAAGAATGGTCACTATTAAATTTCGGGAGTTTTATACCCTCTATATTTGATAAATTTTTATAGTATATATTTACCAATTTTTTTCTTCTTTTTAGTTCTTTATTAAATCTATCTAATTGACCGATTATTAATGCAGCTTGAAAATCAGTCATACGATAATTTAATCCTGCTGCAACAAAGTCTATACCTTTATCACTTCTTTGTATCCCATGGTTCTTTAACACTTTTATTTTTTCTATCAATTCCTTATTTCTAGAAACTATTGCTCCTCCCTCACCGGATGTTATTGCTTTTCTAGGATGAAAAGAGAAAACTGCTCCATCGCTGTAATAACCAACATGATGAGTATCAGAAATTGTTCCTAAAGCACAAGCAGCGTCTTCAATTAGTTTTAAATTATATTTCTTTGCAATTTTTGCAATCTTTTGCATTTTCATCGGATATCCAAATTCATGTACAACCAATATAGCTTTTAGATTTTTATCTAAATTTGACTTAATGGTTTTTTCCAAAGTTTCTGGATCGATGACATAGGTATCTCTTTCAACATCACAAAAGACTACATTTGCTCCTATATTTTCAACAACATTTGCTGTTGCCGGAAATGTAAAAGTTGGCACTATAACTAAATCATCTTGTTTGATTTCCAAAGCTTTTAGAACAAGATGTAATCCTGCTGTCGCACTAGAAACAACAAGAGTATTTTTAATTTTAGTAAATTTTGATAATTTATCTTCAAATTCAGCAACACAAACACCTTCTACAAGACTTCCACTTTTTAAAACATTTATCATTTTTTTGATATCACTATTTTTGATATCAGGAGAAGCTAGTTTTATTAAATTTTGTTGTTCTTGTACCATTTTGCAGTCCTTAAAATACCTTCTTCTAAATCAATTTTTGCCTTAAAATCAATAACTTTATCTGCTTTTTTAGTTTCAGGAATTCTCAATTCAATATCTGCAGATAATGCATCTTTAAATACTATTTTAGATTTAGAATTTAAAACTCTACAGACGACCTCTGCTAAACCGTAAATTGTAGTAACGGCTCGAGAATTACCTATATTAAAAGATTCACCAATTGCTTTAGGGTTCTCTAATGCTTTTAATAATCCATCAACCATATCATCAACATAACACCAAGCTCTGATTTGTGTCCCATCTCCATATATTGTAATATCTTCATTATTAAGAGCTTTTCTAATAAATATTTGGATCGCACCTTCACCTGTTTGTCCAGGACCATAAACATTAAAAGGACGCACGGTTACTGTTGGTAGATTATATTGTTTGTAGTAAGCATGGGTTAAATGTTCTCCAGCCAGTTTACTAACAGCATATACCCATCTTGATTCTCCTACTGAGCCAGCTATACTATTAGTAGTTTCTTCCACTCTATATGCCATTGAACCAAATATTTCTGATGTAGAAAATTCTAATACTCTTTCTTTTATATTATTTGCTACAGCTGCCTTGAGTACATTTGCAGTACCAACCATATTTACTTCCATGGTAGTGACAGGATATTTAGACACAGTGTCTATTCCTGCAATTGCAGCTGCATGAACAACTATATCGGATCCAGCCATTGCTTTTTCAACAGCTTCATAATCTAATATATCACCTTCAATTAACGTAACATTACTGCTATTTAATAGGTCTGTATGTTGAATAGTATTTCGTGCTAAATTATCAAATAATACTAATTCATTTTCTTCATATAATTTTGAAACCAGTGTAGAGCCAATAAATCCAGCCCCTCCAGTTATAAATATTTTTTTTCCTTTGATTGCCATTTTTTTTCCTTTTTTTTAATTTAATTTAATTGATATATATTTTATTTCTGCATCAGTTATATAAGGATTCATAGGAAGAGACATAATCTCTTGTGAAACTATCTCTGATATTGGGAAATCACCTTTTTTATATTCAAGATATTCGAATGCTTCTTGCAAATGCAATGGCATTGGATAGTGAACCGCGGTAGGTATTCCTTCTCCTTTAAGTATGGTTTGTAAAGATTCTCTATTTTTTACTCGTACAGAGTATTGTGCCCAAGCTGATGTGGTTTTTTCATCCACAAATGGTAAAACCAAATTAGTATTATCTTTAAAAGCTTCTGTATATTTACTAGCTACTTCTTGTCTTAATGATAAATCTTTTGGATAGTATTGTAGTTTTACATTTAGTACTGCAGCTTGTAAAGTATCTAGTCTTCCACCCATACCTATATATTTATGATGATATCTTTTGCTTTGACCATGAATTCTTAAAGATCTAATTTTTGTAGCCAATACTTCATCGTTTGTGAAAACTGCACCGCCATCTCCAAAACACCCTAGTGGCTTAGCAGGAAAAAATGATGTCGTAGATATATCACCTAAAGCTGAATCTGTAATACCCTTAAAAGTACTTCCAAAACTTTGAGCACCATCTATGATAGTGTATAGTTTTTGGTTTTTAGTGTTTAGTGTTTTATCTACTATAGATTGTATTGCATCCATATCTGCAGGTTGTCCGTATAGACTTACTGGCATGATAGCTTTTGTTTTAGGTGTGATAGCTGCCTCTATTTTAGATGGGTCTATGTTGTATGTTTTCTCATCTATGTCTACAAAAACTGGAATTGCTCCCATTAGAGCAATAGTCTCTGCTGTAGCTATAAAAGTAAATGGTGTAGTTATTATCTCATCACCTGGCTTTATATCTAATGCCATCATAGCAAGTAAAAGAGCATCTGTTCCACTACTACAAGTTATGGCATATTTAGCACCTGTGAACTCTTCTAGTGATTTTTCAAGTTGAGTAACTTCTTCACCCATGATGTAGTTAGATTTATTTAAA
>Ga0233449_1002420_pt1 | contig 14848 bp, 17 predicted proteins | sample SI_124_October20_FD_183012 | JGI IMG/M metagenome (GOLD analysis project Ga0233449, IMG submission 183012) | Seawater microbial communities from Saanich Inlet, British Columbia, Canada - SI_124_October2016_200_MG | ecosystem: Environmental > Aquatic > Marine > Inlet | place: Canada: British... | reverse complement strand
ATTAAACAGGGTTTTGCGGCTGATTTGGTGCTTTTTGATCCAGATACAATTCAAGATCACGCGACATTCGAAAATTCACTGCAATATTCAAGCGGTATTGATGCCGTGTGGGTCAATGGAGAGCTGGTTTGGGACAAAGGAACCGTTACGGCCGCTCGCCCAGGGCAAATTATCCGTCGTCATAATTCAATGAATGAATGACTTTTTTTATAAGACAAAGGTCTCTATTAAATGAATTTTCAAATTATTAAATTACGCACTTTCTTTCTATTTCTCACCGCTCTATTGATTGCAGTGGGTGGTTTAATTGAACCGTCTTTCTCTCAAGGCAACGTGACGACGGGCCGTTATCCTGAACCGCTCATAAATCATATTGCGGACTGGAACAATAAACAGATCGCAGTCAAACAAAGACCCGATACTTATATTGAAATTAATCAAAGAGCTTTTTATGATAACATTCGTCTGGTAAAGAACGAGCTTTTGAATGATAAAACAAAATTGATGGTTGTTATAAAATCCGATGCTTATGGGCATGGTTTGCAACTGCTCGGAAATGTTGCTGAAATGGCCGGAGCTGATTATTTTGGCATCACAGAAAATCATTCATTAAAAATAATGCACGAAATGAAATTAAGTCGTCCCATTGTACGGTTGCGACTCGCGAGCAATAATGAACTTATAAAAGCGCACTCAAACCAAGATGTGTATGGTGATGTTGAAGAAATGATCGGCACTATAAGGATGGCTACCCTTCTTTCAAAACTTGGAACGGAACAGGGCCATAGTATCAAAATTCACTTGAATTTAAATGCTGGTGGGATGTCCAGAAACGGTTTTGATATGAGCGTTCCAGAAATAAGAAATCAGCTGCTTTCGCTAAGTAAACTTAAAAATATCCAAGTCGTGGGTATTATGACACATTTCCCAAATGCCGATGCAGCTGACCTTGATGAAACTCGTTCTGCATTGGCAAATTTCAAGGAACAAGCCAATTGGATAATTGAAAATGCAAATCTGGACCGTGGTAATATCCTGCTCCATGTTGCCAACACGTCCACGACGTTGCGCTTAGCAGAGGCCCATTTGGATATGGTGCGTGTAGGATCGTTAGTTTTTGGAGAAAAATTGGAGAAAGAAGCACCAGAAGCACTAGAGCAATTGATGTCAGTCTATTCAAAAGTAGGGCAAATTATTTTTTATCCCAAAGGCAGTTCTGTGGGCTACGGCAGCAATTACACACTAGAGCGCGATAGCTATCTGGCTAATATTCCGATCGGTAAAGTTAATGGTATTCCCAGAGATTTGGTGGACGTTTTAATCGGCGGGAAAAGATACCCAATGGTCGGCAATATGTCGATGAATACCACTATGGTTGATATAACGGATGGGTGGAAAAATATATCATCTGGTGATGAAGTCGTCATTTTTGGCAAGCAAGGCAAAGACGAAATAAGGGTCGAGGATCACTGGCTATCTATCATATCCGACGTTCATAGTTTCATTGGAAAATTAAACCAGAATGCCAGATATTCAACCCCATAGTTTCTGTTCTGGCAGGCTAACAATCCCGCCGTCCTGATATTCAAGACCATCATCAACATCATTTTTAAGAAATAACGGGCCGTCGATATCAATATATTGGCAAAATTGACCGACCACATAGGAAGGTGCCATGGAGAGCGAAGACCCACACATGTTACCAACCATGAGCCCTTTGCCATCTTCATTGGCTAGCTTGATAATATTGAGCGCGTCCGTTAGCCCGCCGCACTTATCTAGTTTGATGTTAATCACATCATAGCGCTTTGCACAAATTTCATATTCGGAACTATCGCGGCAACTTTCATCCGCACCGAGGGGAACAATTGATTTAAATCCTTCTAGCTCTTCGTCGCCCTCTCTTGCTAGCGGCTGTTCTATCATTTTGATGCCAAGTTTATGGGCGTAAGGGATGTAGTGCTCTAACTCATCAAAGCTCCAGCCTTGATTAACATCGACAATCAGCGCGGCATCTGGTCGCGCGGCTCTTATCGCTTCTAATACTGCAATTGGTTCATCTGCACTGAGTTTGATTTTTAAGTTATTATATTTTGAATATTCCAGTGCCTCTGCTGCCATTTCGCTAGGACTTTGAATGCTTATCGTTGCAACAGTCGCTAGCGGTTTTGGTTTTATATTAAGCAGCCGCCAAATTGATTTTCCGGCTCTTTTGGCTTTTATATCCCAAAGAGCACAATCTAGAGCATTTCTTGCTCCACCGAACGGCAATAAATCCTGGACCTCTTCACTGGTTATTCCGTCTTTAATATTTCGCGCTATCTCTTCTAACTGCTTTGACATACTTTCATCTGTATCACCGTTTGATCCTATGCCGAGAGCTTCCCCGCGACCAATAAAGCCATCTTTTTCAAGAATTACTCTTATGGTTTCCGACGTGGTAAACGTATAACCCGTTATAACGAAGGGTTTTTTATAAGGAAAGGCGTGTCGCTCTATTTTCATTTTCATATGAATGATCTCTCAATATTAAACAAGGTTTGCGATAATGGCATCGGTGCCATCCTTTATGGGGTCTATACAAGGAAGTCCGTATTTCTTAGATAAATTCTCTAGGTATGGTGCGCGCTCTTCGTCGCTTAAATCTTCTGTATTTACACTAATCCCTACGCATTTAATTTCTGGGTTCACCTGCTTGCCAAGTTCTGTCGTTCTGTCGATCACTTGTTGGATGGAGGGAAGCGGAAAATCATCCCATCCGCCGATGTTTTGTCTGCCGGCTTTATGACAAACCACAAATGCACCGGGCTGTGACCCGATAAGAAGGCCAAGACTAACCGCGCTATATCCTGGGTGGAAAATACCGCCTTGGCCCTCGATAATATCATAGTGATTATCTGCATTATCTGGTGATAGAATTTCTGCGGCGCCGGAAATAAAATCAACAACAACGGCGTCAATTGGAATGCCTTTACCGGCTATTATAATGCCCGTCTGACCGCTCGCGCGAAAGTCAACATCCATTCCCGCTTTTAACATATCTCGCTCCAACGCAAGTGCCGTATATTTTTTGCCGACGGCACAATCAGTTCCAACCATTAAAACACGTTTTCCTGATCTTTTCTTTCCCGTTCCCACGGGTATGTTTTTGGGTGGAACGCGAATATCTATTAATTTTGCGCCTGATTTATCAGCGGCTTTTTTCAGATCCGGCGCGTCGTTTAATTGTTCGTGCAGACCTCCTACAATATCCATTCCAATATTTGCCGCTTCGATAAACGTGTCCATCCACTGCGCTGGAAGGCCGCCACCAATAGATGTGGTGCCAATTATGAGTGACTTGACGCCCGCTGCGTGAGCCTCCTTGATTGACATTTGCGGAAGTTCAATTTCAAGATGGCCACCATCAATGCCTAGTTGTCCAACACAAAGATCACGCCGCCATTCAAAAAGCCCGATGCCCGTTTTTACAAATTTAAGTTCTTTTTTTTCAGCAAAGAAAATGAGATACGGTGGTTTTATTTCTGTTGTAATCATCTGATATTAAAACTCATTTTTTATTTTTCATAATAAATAATTTTTATAAATTTCGAAGAAAATTGATTTGCCTTTAGCAATAAGCTGGTCAGGAAAATCATAATCTGAATTGTGTATTTGAGGGATGTTCTCTCCTGCACCAAAAGCAAACATTGCGCCTTTGGCTGAGGCGCTAATTGCGCCAAAATCTTCGGCCCAGCGAAAGGGTTCTTCTAACCACTTTACATCATGACCTGTTGCCCCTGCTGCTTTAACGATTTGATCTACGCATTCTTTGTTATTGAAATTTGCATCAAAAATTTCGGTCCAATTAATTTCAAACTCTAAATCATTCTGCATCGCAGCGGCTTTGACTAATTGTTCTGCGGCGTGAACCAACAACTCCATTCCTTCATTTGTTTCGCTTCTAAGATTGACCATTAATGTTGCGTCTGCGGGGGCTATGCCGAGCGCTGGCTCGCCCATGATGGCGTGGATTGTTGTTGTCATCAGAAGCTCATCTTTATCAATTGAAGAGGCGATCTTTGGAAATGCCTGCAGCAGCTCGGCGAGGGCTAAGGCGGGACTATTGCCTGTTTCCGGATAGGCCGCATGGGCAGTATGACCGGTCAATTTGATAACCATTCCCCGTGATGCACACGTAAACGCCCCTGAGCGCACCATGACCTGTCCCACAGGATGTCCAGGCAGGTTATGCAAGGCAAATGAATAGTCGGGGTTAAGATTAGGATATTGCTGATCAGCGACAATTGCTCTGGCACCTTCGCCTGTTTCTTCTGCGGGCTGGAATAAAAGGATAACGCGGCCGCGCGACGGTCTATTATTTGCGATATCCTGCGCTAAGCCATAGATAATCGCCATATGGCCATCATGGCCGCATTTATGTGAAACACCTTTAATTTTTGAACGGTAGGGGATGTCTAATGTTTCTTCGATGGGTAGGGCATCAAGTTCTGTACGAAATAATATCGTTGGGCCGGGCTCTTTTGCCGAAAATATTGCGGCAAGCCCAAAACCCCCTAAATTGATATATAATTCATCAGGCCCCAGTGCTTTTAATTTCTTAATAAAGAGCCTTGCAGTGTCCTGTTCTTCACCGGAAAGTTCCGGATGTTGGTGCAAATTATGACGCAACATAATTAATTCATCAGTAGAAGTACCCATAGTCAATATTTCGCCGTTAATTATTTTAATTAATATAATATGTTATATTGCTGCCTGTCTAATTCAACATAAAAAATAGCTAATTACCCACTTTTTCCTGAATTTCGGACGACTGTTTCTGGCGACATAAGTAGACATTTGCTTTAGGCGCATATTCAGGTTTAGAGAAGCAACAAAGAAAAGCCCCTTAGCAAGTTAATACTCAATTTTGTCACTTTCAATTTTAGCGCAGCTAAATTATGGTGATAAAAAAGGAACCACCATGAATAAAGCTAACATTCACGAATTTTTCAGGCGACTTGAAGAGCGGGACCCGGAACCTAAGGGGGAGCTGGACTACACCAATCCTTATACTTTGGTGGTGGCGGTCGCCCTTTCGGCGCAGGCGACGGATGTGGGGGTTAATAAAGCGACCAAAGCACTGTTTGAGATCATTTCAACGCCGCAACAAATGCTTGATCTGGGTGAGGAAAAATTAAAAAATTATATCAAAACCATCGGTCTGTTTAATACCAAGGCCAAGAATGTGATTAGAGCGGCTCAGGTGCTGGTGGATGATTTTGACGGCGTGGTGCCGCAAAACAGAACCGATCTGGAAAAGCTGCCGGGGGTCGGGCGAAAGACCGCTAATGTAGTGCTTAACATTGCCTTTGGCCATCCGACCATTGCTGTGGACACTCATCTTTTCCGTGTTTCAAACCGTACTAAAATGGCGCCGGGTAAAAACCCGCTTGAGGTTGAGCTTAAACTTATTAAGAAAATACCGAAAGAATTTGCCCGTCATGCCCATCACTGGCTTATTTTGCACGGAAGATATATTTGCAAAGCACGAACACCAAGCTGCCCGACCTGCCCGGTTGAGGATTTATGCCCGTTTAAAGATAAAACCCAGCTGCCGGATTAATCTTGTAAAAAAGTTGAAATACAAAAATCAGCCCGACGACCCTCTAAGCTCATCAGATTACTTTCTTCACTGGTTTCGATATATTCCACATGGAGATCACTGTTATCATTTTCATAAAAATAAACGTGAGCATTACAGAACTGATTATCATAAAGCCAGACTTCAGCAGATTTTTCGACCCGTTTTAAGGACGGAATACCGAGTATACTTTCGACGGAACTTTTTTGAAGTCCCATAATATTGCTCATCTGAAAGGCGGGTTCGGACGGTTCTGGTTTTTCGGCGATCTGCGGCTCGGGTGCGACTTCAAGTTCAGGCGCAGGCGGCGGCGTGTCTGCTACCTTTTGAGTCGGCTCACAGGCAGCGAGTAACACCGCACTTATCAGAATTAAAAACGTCTTCATGTTTGCTCATACCTGCCAATGTGAAATAAATGACATATTAGCGCAGCACCCAGTATCGGTACAGTGAATTGAACAATTGGCACCATAAAAAGAAACGTCATAATCAGCCCGGCCGTTAAAATCACCCCGCGGATAGATTTACGGTGAACTCCGGCTTCTTTTATGCCCAGATGCCTGACCGCTACCATTTCATAATAACCCCAGCCAAGCAGATAGCCGTTAAGAATATAAAAAAGCACCAACGGCACAAAAGGTATCCAGAATAGCAGCACATAAAAGGGCAGCATCAATATATTTAGTACAATGATAAAAAACATAATACGCAGCGCCAAAAATGCCAGATGAGAGACACCAAGCCGCTTGCCTGCTTTATTTTCCGGATAATAGCGATCTTCAACGCAATCAATTATATCATCAAGGAAAATAGCGATGAAAATGGTTGAGATCGGCGCGAAGAACAGAAATGTAAAAAATATAAAGGCCGTATTAAAAATAAACCCCGTCATTTCATTGACCAGATCCTGCCACCACTCCCAATCGGAAGAATAAAGCGGCATTGCTTTCATCAGTTCGTTGGAGATCAGGTAAGACAGCATTATAGCCCCGACCGTCGTTAACATTCCAAGCAGAAACACTTTTAGAAAAGCGCGGTCAAAAATTTGTCCCGCGGTTCGTTCAATCGCCGTGATTAGTTTATTCACGTCTTCTATCCTAACTAATTTCCCTGTGCTCTTAAGTCAAAATATGGGTAATTTAAATAAAAAAGCAAGAGGTAATGATAAGTTTACTTGTTACGTTTATTTCTTTATCTATAGTTTTATAAAATTAAAATCAGGAAAAATTATGGCAAATAAATATGATGTTCTCGGCATTGGTAACGCAATCGTTGATGTATTGACCCACGTGACGGACGATTTCTTAGTATCCGAAAACTTAACCAAAGGCAGCATGACACTGGTCAGTGAGCAAGAAGCGGCTAATATTTACGAAAAGCTAGGTCAGGGCATCGAATGTTCTGGTGGTTCCGCCGCTAATACCATTGCCGGTCTTGCGTCCATGGGAAGCCGCACATCATATATGGGTAAAGTGAAAGATGATCAGCTTGGAACAGTTTTTCAGCATGACATTAAATCACTTGGCACACATTTTGGCACTTCTGCCGAAAATAACGGCCCTTCTACGGCACACTGTCTTGTACTTGTAACTCCTGATGCGGAACGTACCATGTGTACTTATCTTGGAGCGTGCGTCAATTTGACAGAAGATGATATCGACGAGCAGACCGTTCGCGACGCCAATATAATTTATCTCGAAGGATATTTATGGGATCCGGAGCCGGCCAAAGCCGCTTTTAGAAAAGCTATAAAAATAGCCCATGATGCCGGCAATAAAGTCGCGCTCAGCTTATCAGATTCGTTTTGCGTTGGCCGTCACCATGCAGAATTTTTAGCACTGGTAAAAGACGGCGTTGATATTTTATTTGCTAATGAAGACGAAATTAAAATGCTTTACGCGACCGATGATGTGAATGAAGCCGCACTTCAGGCTCAACAGGACTGCCATATCGCTGCCATTACTTGCGGCGCAAAAGGCTGCATCGTCACCCACGCTGACGAAATCGGCCACGTGCAGGGCCGCAATGTTGAAAAATTGGTTGATACAACCGGTGCCGGTGATTTATTTGCCGCAGGATTTCTTCATGCGCTTTCAAACGGTCGCAGCATCGGTGAATGCGGCGCACTGGGCAATCTGGTCGCTGGTGAAGTAATCACCCACCTTGGTGCCAGACCGGATATTGATCTTAAGAAATTTGTCGAAGATAACGCTTAATACTTTGTAAGCATTGGCCCGAGTTTTTTGCCGCTGAAGATATGAATATGCAGATGCGGGACTTCTTGATGAGCGTTTTCGCCTGAATTGGCGAGGATCCGGTACCCGCCTTCTTCTAGGCCGAGCCCACGCGCGGTTTCGCCGACAGCGCGGAAAAAACCTGTGATCAGCTCACTTGATGCCTCGGCCGTGAAATCAGCCATACTGACAAATTCACCTTTAGGGATTACCAGTGTATGGACCGGAGCCTGCGGGTTGATGTCATGAAAGGCTAGCGCGTACTCATCTTCGTAAACTTTATTACACGGAATTTCACCGCGCAGGATTTTTGCAAAAATATTTTCACTATCATAGGCCATCACTAAATTCTCCTCTCGCTTTTTTCTCTTCAATACCGGAAAGGCCTTCGCGTGCGGCAAGCTCACCGTAAACGTCTTCCGCCTTTATGCCCATATCCGACCATAGCACCATCATATGAAACAGAAGATCAGCTGATTCTGATATGGCTTCTTCATGGTCATTATGAGCCGCGGCGATGCAAAGCTCGACCGCTTCTTCGCCGACTTTCTGGGCTATTTTTTTACGGCCTTTTGAAAAAAGACTAGCGACATAGCTTTTCTGGGTATCGCCGCCTTTGCGGCTTTCTATTACGCCCGCAAGCACTTTTAAAATATCTTGTTTATCAGTCATGTTAAATCCTCACTTCTAATCCGGCCTCAGCCATATATTTTTTGCATTCTTCGATACTATATTCACCAAAATGAAATATCGACGCGGCAAGCACTGCCGCGGCGTGGCCGTCTCTTATGCCTTCTACCATATGTTCCAGCGTTCCTACACCACCCGATGCAATGACCGGAATAGTGACACTGTCGGCAACAGCGCGGGTCAGGCCAATATTAAAACCGCTTTTTGTGCCGTCGCGATCCATTGATGTCAGCAGGATTTCCCCAGCGCCATAATCTGCAACCTGTTTTGCGTACTCAACCGCGTCAATACCGGTTGGCTCCCTACCGCCGTGGGTGAATACTTCATATTTATCCGGGCCAACAGACTTAGCATCAATGGCAACTACAATACACTGGGAACCGAATTTTTGTGCTAGCTCCCGAACCAGTTCCGGTCTTTTAACCGCCGCCGTCATAACCGAAACTTTATCGGCACCGGCAAGCAGCAGGTTTCTGACATCTTCTTCCGTTCGGACCCCACCGCCTACAGTTAGCGGCATAAAGCATTGTTCAGCAGTTTTTCTGATCACATCCAAAATGATGCCGCGGTTATCGCTTGAAGCGGTAATATCTAAAAAGCAAAGCTCATCAGCCCCGGCAGCATCATAAATTTTAGCCTGTTCTACCGGGTCACCGGCATCACGAAGACCAACAAAATTAACGCCTTTTACCACACGTCCGTCTTTAACATCAAGACACGGTATGATACGGGACTTCAGCATCAGCTTTTCCTTTTAAGCAGTGAAATTGCTTCTCTGATATCCAGACTACCATCATAAAGGGCTCTTCCTGAAATTGCCCCTTCAATGGTACCTGTAGCTTTTTTATCGGCCTCTTTAAGGCCACTAAGATCTTTAAGCGATGCGACACCGCCTGACGCGATAACGGGGATGGTAAGAGCATTAGCAAGATCAATAGTGCTCTGCACATTTAAGCCCTGCATAGTGCCGTCACGGTCAATATCAGTATAAATAATACTGCAAACACCGGCATCTTCAAATTTTCTCCCCAGATCGACCGCCGACATATCAGATGTTTCGGCCCATCCTTCAACGGCGACCATACCATTTCGCGCATCAATCCCGACGGCAATTTTTCCGGGAAATTTTTTAGCGGCTGTAATCACAAGTTCTGGATCGCGAAGGGCGACCGTCCCAAGGATAACACGGGCGACGCCTTTCTCAATCCAGGTCTGGATCGTTTCCAGATCACGAATACCACCGCCAAGCTGAACGGGAATAGTAACACTTTGCAAAATATTGCCGACGGCGCTTGCGTTAACGGGCTTTCCCGCAAAGGCACCATTCAAGTCGACAATATGTATCCATTCACAGCCCGCTTTTTCAAACTGGCGCGCCTGATCACCGGGATCATCATTAAATATTGTTGCGCGGTCCATTTCGCCTTTATAAAGGCGAACACAATTTCCGTCTTTAAGATCAATGGCGGGAAATAAAATCATTTTTAGTCCAAATCTTTTGAATAATAATAACCGGGCACAAAAACATCATTGATGCGAGCATAGCGTTCTTTAATGCCCCAGCGGTCCATACCGATCCATTCACATATGGCAATGGCGGCCTGCTGATCTGATGCCATATGACATTCCAGTGTGCGGCACCCTTGGGCGCGGGCAACGTCTTCTGCTTTTCGAAGCATAGTTTTGGCAAGGTTATGACCCCTCGCCCACGGGGCAAGGAAAAATGTTTCAATATTACCGCGAAATGCCCCAGCTTCGTTATTTTTTGGCGGACGCACAAGCTGACAACAACCGGCAATCTGCCCTTCCATACGGGCAATGATGAGTGTTCGTTCAGGAATTATAAAAACACTCTTCCAAAAACTTTCCAGCGTTTTTTCAGCGGGCGGCGTAAGCCAGTTAAATCCTTCATGGGCAAGAATGGCTACCCTTGTGGTTTCGCAAAGCTCCAAAATATCCACATTATCCAGATTTGTGACTTCGTCGACACTTAGTCTGGGGCTTGGAGGTTTTTTTTCTTTTTCTTCTTCTGTCATATTATGGTGCCCACCGTAAAAAGTTTTCCAGTATCTTGAGACCAACCTGTTGGCTTTTTTCAGGGTGGAACTGAGTGCCTACAATGTTATCCCGGCCAATTACCGCATTTAGTTTACCACCGTAATCCACATGAGCGATAATATTATTGTTGTCGGCGGCTTTATAATGAAAGCTATGAACAAAATAAGCATGATCGCCGCTCTTTATACCCTGCAAGATCGGATGGTCTTGATCAATTTCAAGGTCATTCCAACCCATATGGGGTATTTTCAGTGATGTATCTTCTGGAAAAGATAATAATTCCACTTCTCCGGCGATCCAACCGAGGCCTTCTGTTTTGCCGTATTCAAGGCCAGCATCCGCCAGAAGCTGCATTCCCACGCATATTCCAAGAAAAGGACGGCCTTTTTCAATTACGGCTTCTTCTAGCGCAGATCTCATACCTTCAAGGTTACTCAGGCCAGCCATACAATCAGCAAAAGCACCAACGCCCGGCAAGATTATCCTGTCCGCGCACTTCACCTCATCCGGCGATGAGGTAACCGATATTTCCATGTCTAAATCTTTAGCAGCAAGAAGAGTTGATTTTTCCGCCGAACGAAGATTACCGGAACCATAATCAATAATAACCGTTTTCATTGCTTAGTCTGACTTATCGCCGATCATTCCCTTAGTTGAAGGAATGGCGTCTGATTTTCGAGGATCAATTTCTATTGCCTGGCGCATAGCGCGGGCCAATGCTTTATAGGAGCTTTCAATAATATGGTGATTATTTTCACCGTACATATTTTCAACATGTAAAGTGACACCGGCACCCTGCGCGAAGGCGCGAAACCATTCTAGGAAAAGCTCCGTATCCATTTCACCCAGTTTATCACGGTTAAATTCAACCTTAAAAACGATAAAAGGTCGACCGGATATATCAACGGAACACCGAGTACAGGTTTCATCCATTGGGATGATTGCATTTCCGTAACGGGTAATGCCGCGCATATCGCCTAGCGCCTCTGCAATGGCTTGTCCGGTCACTATGCCGACATCTTCTACCGTATGATGAAAATCAATATGAGTATCGCCTTTGGCCTTAAGAGTAATATCGATCAGACTATGACGGGAAAGCTGTTCCATCATATGATCAAGAAACCCAATACCGGTGTCCACATCATAAATGCCGTCACCGTCAAGATTTACTGTTACTGAAACCGAAGTTTCCTTTGTCGTGCGCTCTATTGTTGCTTTGCGCATGATTGCCTCCTAATTACTGGCTAAATGCTAATTGCAAGACATATAGCAGTAGTTTCCGTGAAGCACCAGCTTTTGGCGAAAAACTTTGTATTATTTTCATTAAAAAACAACATGGCCCTTGACCAGAACTAAAAAATTCCCCACATGTTAAGTCATAGCTTTAGCAAAATGAGATTTTGATAAATGACAGAACAATCCAAAGGATGGCGCGGCACAACGATCTTAAGCGTGCGCAAAGGAAATAAAGTAGTAATCGTCGGTGATGGTCAAGTTTCACTTGGCAATACGGTTATTAAGGCAAATGCCAAAAAAGTGCGCCGCATCGGTGACGGTAATGTAATTGCCGGTTTTGCCGGATCAACGGCGGACGCGTTTGCGCTATTTGAGCGGCTTGAAGAAAAGTTAGAGCGTTATAACGGCCAGCTTACCCGCGCCTGCGTTGAAATGGCAAAAGACTGGCGTACAGACAGATATCTTAGAAAACTGGAAGCCATGATGGCGGTTGTTGATAAGGATGTTTCGCTTATTTTGACCGGGACCGGTGATGTGCTTGAGCCCGCAGACGGTTTGATTGCGATTGGCTCAGGGGGGAATTACGCCCTTGCAGCGGCAAAAGCATTGATGGACCAAGATCTGGACGCGGAAGAAATTGGTAAAAAGGCGCTTGGTATTGCCGCTGAAATTTGCGTATATACCAATAATAATCTAACCGTTGAAACATTAGATATTAAATAATACTGGAAATAATAAATGACATCTTTTTCACCACGTGAAATTGTATCCGAACTAGACCGTTATATCATTGGCCAAAATCCGGCCAAACGTGCTGTGGCCATTGCCCTTCGTAATCGCTGGCGCCGCCAGGAACTTGAAGGCGAAATGAAGGAAGAAGTGCTTCCTAAAAATATTCTGATGATCGGCCCTACGGGCGTTGGTAAAACTGAAATATCCAGAAGACTTGCAAAACTTGCACATGCGCCGTTTGTAAAAGTTGAAGCGACAAAATTTACTGAAGTGGGTTATGTCGGCCGCGACGTTGAACAAATCGTCCGTGATCTTATGGAAATATCCATAAGCCTGATCCGTGAAAAGAAAAAAGTAAGTGTCACCAGCAAAGCCGAACTATCCGCCGAAGAAAGAGTGCTTGATGCACTAGTCGGCGAAACGGCGTCTGATGATACCAGACAAAAATTTAGAAAAATGCTCCGTGAAGGCGATCTAGACGAAAAAGAGATCGAAGTAGATGTGCTGGAAAGCCAAAGTTCAAACATGCCATCATTTGATATTCCCGGAATGCCAGGTGCGAGCATGGGTATGCTTAATCTTGGTGACATTCTTGGTGGCGGGTTTGGCCAAAAGACGGAAAAGAAAAAAATGACTGTCGCAGAAGCACATGACGTTCTTGTAGGCGACGAAAGTGAAAAGCTGCTTGATGAAGATGGCATTATCCGCGAAGCCATAGAAAATACCGAGCAAACCGGCATTGTTTTCATTGATGAAATTGATAAAATCGCTGGCCGTTCTAATAGTAACAGCGGCGAAGTAAGCCGTGAAGGGGTTCAGCGCGACCTGCTGCCGCTTATTGAAGGCTGCACCGTTTCCACCAAACACGGAAACATTAAAACTGATCATATCCTGTTTATAGCGTCCGGCGCCTTTTCGGTTGCCAAGCCATCGGATTTGTTACCTGAACTTCAAGGCCGATTACCGATCCGGGTGGAGCTTGACGCGCTCACGGAAGATGATTTTAAACATATTCTGGTCGAGCCTGATTTTAGTTTGATCAAGCAATATGTTGCCCTGCTAGGCACCGAAGATATCAAGCTTACCTTCACCGATGACGGAATCGCGGCGATCGCGAAAATGTCAGCAACCATCAATGAAAGCGTGGAAAATATCGGCGCGAGAAGGCTGCATACAGTTCTTGAGCGGGTGCTTGATGAAATAAGTTTTGAAGCAACAGATATGCCAGCAACTGACTTAACCATTGATGCAAAATATATCAAGGATCATATTGGCGATCTTGCTGATACGTCTGATTTATCAAAATTTATTTTGTAATCTTTTCAACATTGCAAAGGCTTGATTTAAAGCCGGGGAAGCCCGTTATATCGCATAGTGCCTCACCGGGCATAAGCATATTAACGGGTGCGTCTTCCCAACCGTGGGGGATATGAACCACTCCGGGCATTACGACGTCGCAGACCAAAGCGCGAATTTCAATTTCACCAACGGGTGATGATGCACGCAGCCAGTCATCATTTTTTACGTCCATTACCTCGGCATCCTGCGCGCTTAACTGCAAAACGGGATAAGGCTCTATCGCCCGGAGCATTTCAAGTTTTCTACCTTGGGAATGCTGATAATTCTTGCTCCTACCGCCTGAGGTGAGGATAAATGGATAATCTACGGCAATATCCGGCGTGCTGACCGGTGACCAGTATGGTTCTTTATAAACCGGCAGACCCTCGTGACCGTGATCTTCAAGGATAGAGCTTTTAAATTCAATTTTCCCGGATTTGGTTTGAAAACCATCCTGTTGATATTTTCGCTCAACATAGTCACCAAGATCGTAAGGCGCGTATTTACCTTTTTCCGGTAGATCATCAAGTTTGTAACCTGTTTCCTCGAGGCGTTCTTCAAAGGAGGCTTTTATATCACCACCCCAAAACTCTTGCTTAAACCCAAGCGCTTCTGCGAGTTCGAACATAATGTCAGCGTCCGCCTTGGCATTACCGCGCGGCTCGATGACATTGGGTCTGTAGCGCACTTTATCGCCGCCAATGATCAGGCTTTCCCGCTCAAGATGGGTAGCGGCCGGCATGGAGACATCGGCATATTCGCGGGTCGGCGTATCATAAAAATCGGCAACACTGAAAAATTCCAGTTTTTCCATTTGTTTTTTAAGACGGCCATAATCCGGGTACATCATAATATTGGCACCAATTGAAAAAATCGCTTTAATCTTTCCGCTTTCAATATAGTCCGAAAGAAGCATGCTTTGCCCTTCCTTATATTT
>Ga0233449_1002409_pt1 | contig 14903 bp, 12 predicted proteins | sample SI_124_October20_FD_183012 | JGI IMG/M metagenome (GOLD analysis project Ga0233449, IMG submission 183012) | Seawater microbial communities from Saanich Inlet, British Columbia, Canada - SI_124_October2016_200_MG | ecosystem: Environmental > Aquatic > Marine > Inlet | place: Canada: British... | reverse complement strand
TATTAACATATTCTAAAGCATATCCATGTTTTTGAACTGCTAATTTACAAATATCTTCGGTTTGATTAATAACATATTTCAGTGCACATCCATGTTGTTGAACTGCTACTTTACATATATCTTCAGTTTGTGAAATATTAACATATTCTAAAGCATTGCCATGTTTTTGAACTGCTAATTTACAAATATCTTCGGTTTGATTAATAACGTGACGCAACTCATATCCATTTTCTTGAATTGCCAATTTGCATAACGCTTCTGTTTGATTGGTGACATATTCCAAAGCCGATCCATTTTGCTGAATCGCTAATTTACACAACTCATCAGTTTGTGGAATATTTACAAATTGCAAATCACATCCACACCGTTGAACTGCCAATTTACATAATTCAATATTGGACCAAAAATCAACATCATTTAGTTGTTCATTTTTAATGTCTTTGATGTCTTTGATGCTCTCGCATCGATGTTTAATAATATTTAATGCGTTGTAATTTTGCTTAACTGCTTTTTTACAAAATTCAATATCTGACCAACATTTGTGATATTGAATTAGTTTTTTGTTGTTCAAGTCAAGAATAATTTTGTCTGTTTTAAATTTATTTTCTTTAACACAAACTTTAGCATCATCTGGAATTGTTACTTCTACAATATATGTTAGATCATGTATGTATTCTAACCAATGTCCTATTTTGTCGTATTCAGTAAAATAAAATCCACCTTGAGAGCATTCTCCGTTAGGATTAAATTCAACTGGATCAATATTTAGTCCATTAACAAATTTATAGCCGTTGTGAACTAAATCTTTTCTTAATATTTTGTAAAATTTAGTGTTAGATTTGTTATAGCGATTAGTGAATCCGTTACCTGTATATATCATATTGGGCCATATCTCTTTAAAAATTGGTAAATTGGATGACATTGTACGTAATAATTGTATGTAATATTAGTTGGTTTATAATTAATAAATTAAATGATACCATATGCATTTTATGTTCAATTTTTTATGTTCAATTTGCAAAGTGTGACTCAATTTACAAAGTGTGACTCAAATTTACAAATTGTAAGGCATCTTTATTTTGTTGAACTGCCAGTTTACATATTTCATCAGTTTGATTTGTAACATATTGCAAAGCGCATCCATCTTTTTGAACTGCTAATTTACATAGTTCGTCCGTTTGATTTGTAACATATTGCAAAGCGCATCCATCTTTTTGAACTGCTAATTTACATAGTTCGTCCGTTTGATTTGTAACATATTGTAATGCATGTCCGCATTGTTGAATAGCCATTTTACATATTTCTTCGGTCTGAACAGTCACATATTGCAAAATATCCCAACTATGATGTCTGATTGCTATATCAAATAGTTCTAGAGTTTGATCATTTACAAATTGAAAAGCATATTCAGACTGCTGAACAGCCAATTCGCACAGTTCTAGAGTTTGTGGTATATTAACAAATTTCAAATAATATCCATCTTGCCGAACTGCCAGTTTACATATTTCATCAGTTTGATTTGCAATATATTGCAAAGCGCATCCATCTTTTTGAACTGCCAATTTGCATAACTCTGGGGTTTGTTTGTTTATAAAATGTAACGATTTCCAATTTTGTTTGATAGCCAATTCACATAATTTATTGGTTTTATTAGTGACATATCCTATAGCATAACCATTTTGTTGAACTGCTAATATACATATTTCTTCCGTATGAATTGTAACATATCTTAACGCACCTCCATTTTGTTGGACAGCTAATTTACATATTTCATCAGTTTGATTTATGACATACTTTAACGCCATCCCATTTCGTTGAACAGCTAATTTACATATTTCATCAGTTTGATTTGTAATATATTTCAACGCATATCCATTTTGACTAACAGCTAATTTACATATTTCGTCCGTTTGATTTGTAACATATTCTAATGCACTTACATCTTGTTGAACAGCTAATTTGCATATTTCGTCCGTTTGATGTATGACATATTTTAACGCACATCCATGTCGTTGAATAGCCAATTTGCATATTTCTTCCGTTTGATCTTTTACAAAATTCAAAGCATATCCAGTTTGCTGAACAGCCAACCTACACAATTCTTTCGTTTGAATTGTTACATATTCTAATGCATATCCATCTTGTTGAACTGCCACTTTGCATATATCATTATTTTGATTGATAACATATTCTAACATATGTCCAAATTGTTGAACTGCTAATTTGCATAACATTTCTGTTTGATTTACAACAAATTCAAGTGCGCTAGGATTATGATTAATAGCCAGCTCACATAATTCTTCTGTTTGATTAGTAATAAATCGCAAAACTGTTCCATCTTGCTGAACAGCTATTTTGCAAAAATCAACATCTGTCCAAAATTCAAGATCTTCTATCTTTATTTTATCGTTTAGATCAAGAATAAATTTATTTGTTTTAAATGTGTTTTCTTCAATGTAAACTTGAGCATCATCAGGAATTTCAACGGTCGTTATATAACACAAATCACTCGCATAACTTAGCCAGCCTCCAATTTTACTTTTTTCTGTAAAGTAAAATCCTCCCGGCATACATTCGTCATTTGGATCAAACTCTATATGATCAACATTAAGTCCATTAACAAATTTATGTTCGTTGTGAACACAACTTTCTCTTAAAATTTTATAAAATTTAGTGCTGTACTTAGTATTAAAATCTTTTCCTGATAAAATAATATTCATTGCAATTTTTAATAACTACATAATACATCGCTATCATATTTTATATTCAATTTTTATTGTAATTCATTTTTTATTGTAATTCATTTTTTATTGTAATCCATTTTTTATTGTAATACAATTATCACAAAACACTATAAAATATATACCATAAAACACATGCGATGATAACAATTATGCTATACTGTAATATATGGCTAATTAATTTACAAAGCGTTTGCATAATTCCATGATGTTCTTGTGAAAATGCACGTAGCTCATTGGTTTTATTTTTTACGTATTGCATGGCACGTTTATCTTGTTGAATTGCTAATTTACATATATCGTTATTTTGAACATTGACAAATTGCAAAGCACGCCAATTTTGCTGAACTGCATATTTACAGATTTCAGGAGTTTGTTTTTTTACATATTGCAAAGCCAATCCATTTTGCTGAACCGCCAACCTGCATATCCACAAGCATTGTTTTTTCACGTACTGTAAAGCTAATCCATTTTGCTGAACTGCTAACCTGCATATCTGCGAAGTTTGATGTATTATGTATTGTAAAGCCAGCCCGTTTTTTCTAATTGCAATTTCACATATTTCTGAAGGTTGATGTTTTAAATAGTGTAAAGCTTCAACACATTGTTTAACTATCATTTTACAAAATTCACTATTTGGTGTTTTTACGTGCCGTAAAGTAGATAAATTCTTTTGAACTGCCAATTTACATATTTCGTCATTTTGAACAATGACAAATTTTAAAGCATTTCCATTTTGTTGAACTGCTAATTTGCATATTTCATCTGTTTGAACAATGACAAATTCTAAAGCATACCCATTTTGCTGAACTGCTAATTTACATATTTCTTCCGTTTGTGGAATATTAACGTATTCTAGCGCACATCCATGCCGTTGAATTGCTAATTTACATAACGCTTCCGTTTTATTAATGACGTATCGTAAAGCTAATCCATTTAGCCGAATTGCTAATTTACATAACTCTGGAGTTTGTTTTGTAATATGTTGTAAATTATTATTATTTTGCTGAACTGCTAATTTACATAATGCATAATCATTCCAACATTTATGATCACTAATTATTTTTTTGTCTTTTAAGTTAATAATAATTTTATCTGCTTTGAATTTATGGTCTTCAACGTAAACTCTTGCATCGTCTGGAATACTTACTTCTGCAATATATGTCAAATTATTAGCGTAGTGTAACCAATAAGGTATTCTATTATAATCTGTAAAATAAAACCCACCTGCTGAACATGATCCGTATGGATAAAATTTTTTTGGATCAACATTAAGTCCATTAATAAATGTGTAACCATTATGAACGCAATCTATTGTTAAAATTTTATAAAATCGACGTCCATACTGAGCAATAAAATCTTCATAATTAAGTTCATTATTTGAATTTTTATTACATGCGATTTGATTATTTGCATTTTTATTATTTATAATTTGATTGCTGGATAAAGTGCTCAACATGATATTTGTCAATTTATTACTTGGTTGAATTATTATTTGTATGTAATTTACAAATTAATAAATCAAAAATACAAATAACCATATTGAGCACTAAATATTCAATTTTTATGTTTAATTAAAATTGAATATTTTGCTAATAATCCAATAATAACTAATGTTTTCAGAAAAAATAGCTTAAGAATTACGTGATATAAATAAATATGTTACATATTAAAATATGTCACATATAGAAATAATACCTGGATTGTGGTTGGGCAATCAGTTCTCAACGACTATATTTACTGGCAATTCAGTATTATCAATAGGATGTAATCCAAAAAAATCATTTGATAACCATTTAAAATTATCATTAAAAGATTCACGTGATAGTGACTTAAAATCTATTTTACGCGATGCTCTTAAGTTTATTGATAATTCACTAAAATCAAACAATAAAATATTAGTCCATTGCAAAGCCGGAATGAATCGTTCTCCAGCAGTTGTTATTGCTTATTTAGTAATTTATAAATCGTATAATATTGATGATGCCTCTCAATTTGTTAAAATAAAAAAACCTTCAATACAGTTACATAAGCATTATTTAAATGATATAGAAGAATATTTATGCACTCAGAATTGCAAATTTACATAAGCAAAAATTGATTATTAAATATATACAGACAATAAATCATTTATAAAATGCACATTACATGATACTGCATGACCAATTTCGATTTGGATTTTCCATGTAAATTTGAAACCACGACAATCAATGGTAAGTTGTATGTAATAGGTTACATGAGTTTTGTATATGATTGTATATATTGTTTTAACAAATATAAAAAAGATGATGAAATATTATGGAACGATGATTTGGTTGGAAAAGAATTCAAATCAGATTATTTTAACAAATTAGAGCGCTACGGATTTAACTGCCATAATACAATTGACGAGAATTTCAAACAATGTTTTAATAGCGGGTTTTTACCTGAGCATGTAATTAAAGTTATAATGCCTGCTGAAAATATTTATTATGAAAAAGTTTATGGAGTATATAATACTTTTTGGTCAAATAAAATAAATATTGTATCAATTATTGAAGATTTTAAATAAACAAATATTTTTGAGATATATTAATTTATTATTTTTTTGACGTTAGTCATATCAATTTATAACAGCCGGATGTATCACATGTTTAAAATTACTCACGTCTGTAATTTTTGAATTGTCTTGAACATGTAATTCGATTAATTTATTAAGAAGCAATATGCCGTTTTGATTTACTCCACAATTGTCACCAGTTATATAAAGTGAACGTAGAGTATCTTTCAAATAATTAACATCTGTAATATTGGGATTGTTATTTATTTTTAAAATTTTAAGATTGCATAGTTGATTGATTCCATTTTCATAAATTCCACATCCTGGACCATCCATTACTAATACTCGCAAAGTATTTCGCAAATGGTTTATATTGGTAATTTTAGGATTACCTGATATATGCAATCCTATTAAATTGGTGAGCTGAGATATGCATTGTTGATCTATCCCACAGTTATTACCACCCGCGGCAAGTTCTATTAATGTGTCGTTAAGATAAGAAATATTTTTAATAATAGGATTTTCTGTGACATGCAATGATTTGAGAGTGCATAGTTGTGAAATATCTTGTTCGCTCAATTTACAATTATCAGATATATCAAGTCTTTCCAATGTATTTACCAAATGACTAATATCAACTATTTCAGAATTGTTGTAAATAATTAAACTCGTTAATTCGGTAAATTTATTTAAATTTTGCTGATTAATATGTAATGATTTCAATGATTTTGCTTTTTGAAATAATGTTTCGTTATATTTATATAAATATTCAAAAGTGTCGTTAGTTATTTTATTATGTTCCTCAAATGATTTAATTATTTTATTATTAATATGTTCATTGTTGCACAAAATATTATAAAATTTATTTTTCCTTAATATGAATTTGCTTACTATATGAAACATAAATCCGTTATTTATTTCGTAATGTTCTGTTAATTGTACATAATATGATATATTATCATCATCGTATGCAATTGATTTATGATCGACAATTAATTCTAATATATAACGCTTGCAAGTATCAATATCTAATCCAAAATTATAAATGTTCAGCATATTATTTATTGCATCTGTATGATTTAAATTGCATATTTCTGCAAAACATTGTATTGCTTCCGAGTTGTGAAATATAATTAGGTCTTTATATTCATCAGTGAATTCATCCATAAATATATTATTTAATCTGCCATCAAACCTTAAATAAATCAAACATTGTATGCATTTAATAATCAAATTTTATTTTTTATGCTCATACTCATAATTACATACATTCAGTCAATATATAATCATAATTAGCATCCAAATTTAACCATAACTCATCGTACCCATTACATTTACCATTCACATAATCATCATAATAATAATCATACAAATCCATCGTTAAATTCAAAAAGTTAGTTGTATTACCAATATCCGTGCACGATATATGCTTATAATATTCGTGCTCGAACAATATGACGTTTTCTTCTCCAGTGCATGATTCAGTTGTTGTTGTATTATACCAATAATTATCTATAAAATTAGTTGGGTCATATGGATATTCATATATTACATCATCAATATTACAGCATGATGGATACGAACATTCAACACATTCTGCACATTCTTCAGGCCATAATCCATGCACTTTAAAGCTTGATGAATTATCATCATATATAAATGTTAGCATGTAATTTGTAATTGTGCATGATGTGGGACTATATCCTACTAAATCTACTGAATCTACTGAATCTATTGGAGTTAATAATGTATTTTGTTTTACATATGAATTAGTGATTAATAGTAACCATAACGTTAAAAATGCTATAATACACATTGCTTGTTTAATTAGTATAATGGTGTACATTTCGGTAATAATATTATTCACTCAAGCAATTGATATTTTCACATAATGATATATTTTCAACATTTATAAATAATCATAACATTTGATATTGGTCATATGATTTACTCCTTCTTTTGTTATGTTATTATTGCTTGATGCATATAATTCTGTGAGATTCATATCCTTTATTCCTTCATTTGTTATATTCTTATTGTGTGACGCATTTAATTCTGTGAGATTCATATCCTTTATTCCTTCATCAGTTATTTTGCATGAACCGTCCGCATGTAATACATGCAAACTGTGACGCATATGTCGAATTCCTTCATTTGTTATTATTTTGTTACGTGATACATGTAAAGTATGAAGTTGCATATGTCGAATTCCTTTATTTGTTATTAATTTGTTATATGGTATATATAAAGTATGAAGTTGTAGATCTTTTAACCCTTCATCCGTTATTAAATTGCTACAGGCTATACATAAAATACGAAGTGTCTTATGCATATGTTTAATTCCTTCATTTGTTATCATTTTGTTGCATGATATACTTAAAGTATGAAGCTGCAGATGTTTAATTCCATTATTTGTAGCATTGTTATTGCATGATATATCCAAATCATTCAAATATTTAAATTTTTGCAGATTATCGTCATTAATTAAGCGTGAATCCAATTTTTTTGTTTGATCAAATAGCAAAATGTTAATTTTATGTAAATATTCAAATGTTTCATTAGTAATATTATTATTAAAACCGTTGCTAAATTTATCAATTAATATTTTATTGATGCTTTCGTGGTTACATAAAATTTCATAAAATTTGTTACATTTTAAAATATATTCATCAACAACATATATAATTATCTTTTCAGCAAAACAATAATATTCAGCTAAATGAATATATGTCAAAATATTATTATCAGTAAATTTAATTAATACACATGTATCTGTCATATTTAATAAATATTGCTTGCATTCATTAACACTCAATCCGCAATTAAATATAGTGATAGTATCTGTGACAACTTCTTCCTTTGTATATGTATAATATGTTTCTGCGAACGATTGTAATGTTTCGGAGTTATCAAATATTTTATCATCCATCATATAAATATAATTTTGTCATTTAAGTTAATCATAAATCGACACATGACATTTTAGATATTTTGACATTTCAACTTTTCAACTTTAATAAAAAATTGAAATATCATACATCAGTACATCATAATATTACAACACAATTAGCAGTTTAGTATTACATACTTTAATTTGTTTAATAATTAACAAATGGCAGCAATAGACGCAATAATTGGAGGATTAGGTTTAGGTGTCGGTATGGAATCTATTAGAAGTGGTAGCTATGATTATTACAATACATATTATCAGTTTCCTCGAGAATTTACAGATATTATTGACACAATGATATCAACCAGTTCGCAAGCAAAAATGTGCAAACGTATCGTAACGCATGAAAATAAATGCATCCCAGGATTGGGTAAGCATTATTTCTATTTTGCTAATAATTCGTGGATACATTATGTAACGTTCGCAAAAAATCAAACTGAAAATGGACATTGTGAATACACATGTTATGTGTCGCCATTTCAATTAGAAACATTTAAAAGTGCTCTTAAAGTGATATTTACTCAAAAAAAAGGACAGATACGTGTCATAAGTATCGACACATCACTTGCTCAGCCATTTCCTATGTACATTGAAAAACGATGTAAATCAGCAAGAACTCATCAAACTAGTGCTCTAAATATGATATTAGATCATTATAAATCAAAAAATAGTGACAATGAATTTGATTTTAACACTAAAGTTATAATATGTGGAGAACGAAAAAGTGGCAAAACATATTTAGGTAGATTATTGAAGAAAAAGATGGAAACTGATTGTCAAAAAAATGTTCATTTGTATGACGATTTTAATCCATCGTCGATAGGCTCTAATATTTCTAGATTAATTCTTCAAAATGCCACAGTAAAAACAAACGTGATAACATTAATTGATGAAATTGATGTTTCGTATAAGGCAGCCTCGAAAGAAACTGAAAGCAATCAACGTGATGGTAGATTACTTCATACTCAAAATAAACAAACTTTAAATCAAATGTTTGAAGCAATTGAAAGTAAAACCTACGTTGTTGCATTATACACAACTGAAATGTCTCCCGAAGAATTATACGAAAAAGAAGAATGGCGATCTTTTTTTAGAGAAGGTCGAGTCGACTTTATTATAAAATTTGTTCGTGAAGATAATGCGACTGATATCGCTAATGAAACTGATACAGTGAATACAACAAATACAGTGAATACAAAGAATATAAAAAAATATAAATGTGTAAAAGTAAACCATTCAGATTTAATATAATTCAATCAAAATGGATTTTTTATTTAGTTTAATTTATTTAGTTTATTGATAAAATGCTCCTTGCTCAAGCGAATAATCAATTGCTTGATCAAACGTCAATCCTTTAGATTCAGCAAAGTCACAATTTTTTTTAAATCGTATTACGTCATTCGCTACGCTAGTGTCTAAACATCGTCCAAAAAATTTTCCGACTTTTTCTCCAGCAGGTTTGCACATTTTTTCGCCCACTACCGATCCAGCTGTTCCTGCAATTTGATTTCCTGTATATATTCCTGTAATTTGACCCCCAATACCTCCGATGCTTTGACCGCTTGTTTCAAAAAAATTTTCTGGTAGACTCATTTTAACGTACTATATTTCACTATTAAGTTTTGATGTTTATAACTTTCATATTTTATATTATTCAATTTTTAATTAAAGTTGAAAATGATAATATATTGATTTACTTCTAAATAATACAGAAATAGTATGTTATATTAACATTTTAATAGTTAAACTCTAATCACTAATTATGAACAACATCACATTTAGAATCGAGTTCCGCGATCAAAAATTGCAAGATTTATATGGCACTTGTGTTAATGCTGACGATTTAGCCATTGATGTCGTCCATATCATTAACGGTTATACTTTGATTAATACTGCACTTCGACGATCAGTTGTTACTGATAGGTGGCAAATTGCACAAGATGTGTTGGATAAACATTTAAATATCTTAAATCTAAATGTAAATCCAGAAATGCTTGAAAATTTTTTAAAATTATTGCATGGCCATCAAATAACTGCTAATAGTGATCAATTGCAAGATATTTATATATTTGCAAAAAAAACCGGCTATAAATTTTCCAATAAAATACTTTTGGAGTGTTCTAGTGATAATATCGATAAATTATCACATGAAGACAAACTAAAAATTTTATGCGTCAATGACATATCGGATTCTGACATAGAAAATGTGCTTAAAACGATGACTGTGGATGACATTGCGTACCTGTCAGATGAAATTAACGTTCCCAAAAACGTGTTAATATGCATAATCCGTTCAATTGAGCTAAACAATTTACAAATTAAAAACATCATGAGATTGATGAATATTAGAAAGGCGTTAGAAATGCAAACACAATGTAAAAAACAAAAATATATTGATAATAATAAGTAATCGTAATTTATTGTATGTGATATTCAATATATTAACCTACTGATTAATATTTTCTTGTTATTTTATCATTGTCATGAGAATATATTTTATAAATATCCATATGTTTAATTCCGTCGTCTGTTATTACGCTGCCATCTGATGCATCTAGTTCCGTTAGATACATATGTTTAATTCCTTTATCTGTTATTATTTTATTGTTTGATACTTCCAATACATCAAGTTGCATATGTTTAATTCCTTCGTCTGTTATCATATTATTTTGTGAAGCGTTCAGTGTGTGAAGATTCATATGTAAAATACCTTCATCTGTTATCATTTTATTATTTGATATATCTAACACTTTAATGTTCATGTGTTTTATACCATTGTTTGTCACATTCTCATTTTCTGATATATCTAACGTATGAAGGTTCATGTGTTTTATACCTTCGTCGGTTATGTTCATATTACCAGATGCAACTAATATATTAAGATTCATATGTTTAATACCTTCATCGGTTATGTTCATATTATTATCCATATATAACCGAATAAGTTTCATATGTTTAATCCCATCATTTGTTATTTTATGATTTAAATAACAAATTAATTCGTCAAGATACATATTTTTAATTCCTTCGTCTGTTATCATTTTATTATACGAAACATTTAATTTATGTAGATTCATATGCTTAATACTATTGTCTGTTATCTTTACATTATATGAAGCGTCAAGTATGTAAAGATTCAGGTATTTAATACCGTTGTCTGTTATCATTTTATTAGATGAAGCGTCTAACGTATGAAGATTCATATGTTTGATGCCATTATCTGTTATCATTTCATTAGATGAAGCATTCAATATTGTAAGATTCATATGCTTAATACCATTATCTGTTATCATTTCGTTGGATGAAGCATTCAATATTGTAAGATTCATATGCTTAATACCATCATCCGTTATTTCATTATTACCAGATGCACCCAATGATGTAAGATGCATCATATTTTTAATTCCTTCATTTGTTATCAAGTCATTGCATGATATATCCAACGAACGTAAATATTGACACATATGTTGAATACCATCATTAGTTATCATGCACGTATATGATATATCTAATGAACGTAAATGTTGATGCATATGTCGAATACCTTCATTTGTTATAAAATGATTAAGTTTTGCATTTAATGTATCAAGTTGTTTAAATTTTTTTAAGTTATCGTCGTTAATTAATCTAGATGATAATTTTTTTGTATTATCAAATAATATTTCGTTATGACTATGCAAATATTCAAATGTTTTATTATTAATGTAATTATCATCATCATCAAACTTTTGAATTATTAATATGTTAATACTGCCATGCTTCCACAAAATATGATAAAATTTGTTATAATATAAAATATATTTATCAACAACATATTCAATAAATTCTCGTTTTAAACAATAATATTCAGCCAAACATACATATTTTAAAATATTATCATCTGTAAATTCAATTGATTTGTAATTATTTATTATGTTCAACAAATATTCTTTACATGTGTCAATATTTAAGTCGCAGTTAAAATAATGTAATGAATTATCAACAACTTCTTCTTTTGTATGTTCATCATATGAATCAGCAAAGGACTGCATTGTTTCTGAATTATCAAATATTAGATCATTTATATTTTCTGAGTTATTAAATATCAGCTCGTTCATCGCTTCTGAATTATATTAACATAATTTATAATAAATTAATAAGTGAACATACGTTTGAATATAAATCAATTTTTTCACTAAATCGCAAATTTGGATCTAATATTTTCTAATAATTCTCCCATTTTATTTTCACCAAGCCATTTTTTTGGATTTAGTGCATCCGAATGATTTAATGCCATACCAATTCCCCATACCGGATCATCAGTTCCTTCAATTATTGTTTTATTTCCAGTTTCCAACAACAACGATTTCAACTTTGGATTCTGATTAAATTTTTCATATGTTGCCCTATACATTATATTTGGACCAATTTCATCCCATTGCTCTTTATTAAAATTTTTTACTGATCGAATGCCAGTTTTTGGAGACTTGTGATCAAATAATTTATGTGGCGATGGATCATATGAACCATTCATTAATTCAATGTATCGCTCATTATCCGAAAAAAAATTGGCCTGTGATGCCATTACATATTGTGCGGCGCTTGTGTATTTTAACCCGTCAATAATAATTTCACATGTGTAATATGTAGATGGCCATGTTGTTCCAGCAAACATAAATGCGTGATCGGTTGTTACAATTCCTCTTTTTAATTGATATGCATTTCCTTTTCGCTTTGCTCCAGGATTATTTATACCACCATCAAGTGCCCACAATGGTCCGTCTCGTTTAAATTTGCCCTTCACAGCTTTTTTTGCAGTAGCTTCAAATCCTATCCAGTAATATTTTTGAGAAATTTCTTGAACGATATATATTGATGTGTACCTTGTATCATTTTCTAATTTTGTACTAGTATACCATTGTAATTCAGCATTTGTGTTTACGGTGTCTGCAATTGCAAATATCAATTCTCTAAATTCTGGTATTGTCAGATCTGCCGAATCTCTAAGAAAATTTCCAACTTCCACATCATTTACGCACTCACTCCAGTCTACTGGCAGATCAATAGATCCATCAGTTAATTGCTGGATTAAATTAAAAGTTATTGTAGCATATACAGTATTAGACCATTTTAATGCATGTTTCCTTATGTTTTCAATGCTCATTATTGGAACATTTTCATATTTGATTTTAATAAGTTCTTCTTCTTGCATATTTTGCTCAATTTGTATTTGCTCCCTATCTATTGTTGATCCGATAAAGTTTTCTCCTTTGGATATGAAAATTTTTTCTTTGTTTTTAATCACATCATTATCTTGCAATTCACTTCCATTTATTCTATAAAATTTTACAGCTTTTATCTTATTAAATTTATTTTTTGATAGTTGTTTCATGTTATTCATATTGAAAAATGGACTGATTACAACTATTTTGCACTTATTTCTATCTGTATTTAACACAATTGATACATTTATATTCTCTATTTGTGCTATTGTATCCGCTTTATTTTCTGCTCTTTCTTTACTTTCCATATTTTCCGTATTTTCTGCATTTTCTGTGGTGGCTTTATTTTTTACTGACCGATAAATATCTTCCTTAAATATTCTGCATGTCACTGAAATTCTTTCATGGCTCACTGGCGGTAATCCATGTTTCCATCCATATCTTGCAATACCTTCCATACAAAATATACTTCCTTCTTCTTCTTGCATTGTGTAAACTTTATTTTGCTGCATAAATTGCAAGCCTTTGTGATCCGGATTATCATTTTGTAATATTATCCCTATCACTGTTGACTCGCATTTGTTATCATCAATATGAAACGGAATTGACATACCTGGTTTATATCGCCTAACTATAACGTTTGTTCGTTTTAATTTATTTTCGATATCATCAATTTCAAAATGCTCAAATACATTTGTTATCAATTTAGACATGTGAAAAATTTGCGTGTCATGTAAATCAATAGTCATACACTGACGCCCGCTACTCACTGTATCTAATGGAAACGGGTTGCTAATGAAAAAGTGTACGTTTTTTGATATTTGTTCAAGTTCCACTTGATCCAATATTGCTGATATTTCATGTTTTGCTTGTGAAATTAGTGATATATCAGTATACATTGAACATGTTAAATCATCTGGAGCAGATTGAACCGCTGTTTGTTTGTTTTGTTTTGAATTACGTGATTTCATTTATAATGATAAATTAATATGTGTAATTATCTATAATTTACTGATGTATTTTACAAACTAACCAATGTGTAACATAAATCAATTTTTTGGTTTGCTGTGTAGTGACTATTCTACCAAAACGCATGCTTATTCTTTGGGTGTATAATTTCATATTTAAGTTGCTGATCAGCTAACATACATATTTCTTCAGTTTTATCGTTTACGTATTGCACGCTATATCCATTTTGTTTAACTGCTAATTTACATAACTCTTCTGTTTGAAGTGTGACATATTTTAAATTAGAACCATCTTGTTGAATAGCCAATTTGCATATTTCGTCCGTTTGATTAATAACATATTTTAAAGCATATCCATTTTGTTGAACTGCTAATTTGCATAACTCTTCTGTTTGTGGAATATTGACATATTGCAAACTATAACCATTTTGTTTAACAGCCAATTTACATATTTCGTCCGTTTGATTACGAACATATTGTAAATCATAACTATGTTGATTAATA
>Ga0233449_1002404_pt1 | contig 14925 bp, 15 predicted proteins | sample SI_124_October20_FD_183012 | JGI IMG/M metagenome (GOLD analysis project Ga0233449, IMG submission 183012) | Seawater microbial communities from Saanich Inlet, British Columbia, Canada - SI_124_October2016_200_MG | ecosystem: Environmental > Aquatic > Marine > Inlet | place: Canada: British... | reverse complement strand
ATCATCATCACTAAATGAATCAATAACAATTATTTCATCAGCCCATTTAATAGAGTCTAATGTTTTACGAATATATTGGCTACAATTATAAGTAGGCAAAAGAACGGTTAATAAAGTTTTATCCATATGAAACCAATCGATATCGGTCTTTATAATATTGGCGAAATCCTTCCACCAATGCCCACAGAACCATTAATGGAACACCCGATTGAACTAACAATATGTTTCCATTTAATAAAAGAGAAATAATTACAAAAACCAACAAATTACATTGGCAAAAATACAATATGCTTAAATCTGGAGGGGCATCTTTATAATGGCGAAAGATCTGAATAAATAAAACAATCGGTGAAAAAAAGAATATTAACCCCGAAATTATACCAAGACTGGCACCAATCTGTAATACGTCACTATGAACCCAAACTTGACTCCCCCAACCTGTTCCCATTGGCTTATTCAGTATTGATGACATTGCTTTTTGTGCTCTTGCCATTCTTGCTCCACCACTGGAATCATATTTTATATCAATTTGCCCTGAAAGAGCTTTAAATGTTGATATGTATCGACCTTCCACCGGTTGAGAATAAACATATGCAATAAAACCAATAGATATAATAAGCATAAATGGTTTTAGACTAGGGATTAATGATTTTCTAAATTGAATTAGCGTTAAAATTAGCATGAAAGTTAGAATCAGCCATGAAATTCTATTCCCTGATAAATAGATAGCGAAAAGATTCAATAATATTAACCCTATAAGAATAAAATTATTTTTTAAAATAGGGTCTTTAACATATTTTAATAAAATCATAATTGGAAAAACTGGAGCAATTAAGTTTGCTGCTAAGTGAGACCCCCAAAATAAAAATGCCAATCGACTAAAAAATATACTTTCAAGATTAAAATTATAAATATGATCAAAACCAAATATTGAAGCTATGAATGAAGGGAATAAATACTCAAGCACCCCGAGAAATGAAATAAAAGTAGCTGAAAACAAATAAGTTTTCATATACCTAATAAATAGACTCTCATTTATTTGAATAAATTGGGTCATATAAAAAATCATATATATTAATAAAGCATTTTTAAACTCGAACAAAACTCTTGGAGAATTCCTTGTAAAAACATCAATGAAGTAGGTGAATAAAAATATGAACCCTAAAATTATAATCGTCTTCGGTATTGCTGAATATTTCTTTGGTTTAAACAACAATATTCGAAAAATACTTAAATAAATAAAAATCTCAATTGGATGAATTTTTAACCCTGCAACCGGTTCAAAAGTTCTATAACCTAAAATAAAAGCAATAATAATCCATTGGATTGAATTATCAATTCCATTTTTAGAAAGTAAAATAGATTTTATACCAAAAAGTGTAAATAATATAACAAGCAAATTTATCATTTATATATTCTTTTTATAAACTTTGCAAGGGACACCAAACGCTGTCGCGTCTGATTGAATATTCTTATTTACTAATGAGCAAGATCCGATAATGGATTGTTTGCCAATAGTAGTTGATTCTAATACTGTTACATTTGTTCCTAAATAAGCTCCATCCTTAATATTAATAGAGCCAACGGTAGGTTTTAATGTAGTTTTTGAAAGAAAACTTTTTCCTGCATTTGTATGGGTATTCAATATTGCTCTGTGAGAAATTGTTACATGATTTCCAATTGTAATATTTCCCATTAAATCAAAAATGCAGTCCCGACCAATGTAACAATCATCCCCAATCCTTAGATTAGAATATATGGGTTCTGTTTGATCCGCATTATGAATTAAAAATGGAGATTGAATTCTAATTCCTACACCCAATGTTGCACCATTTTTTTTTAATATTAGCACTATAAACTTGGATGGTAAAATTCGTAATAATAGATTAACAGCTTCATAACCGTAAAGAGTTTTTAATATCAAAGAAACAAAAATAATAATTGGAGATAAAATCATGTTTTTAAAGTCCATGTAAAATTTGATTATATCGTTGCATACGATTTTCCCATGAAAATTGTTCTCTAATTTTAGGAATAATAGTAATAAAGTCTTCAATATTCGAATTGTTATTTTTAATAGATTCAATTCCTACAATGATTGACTGTGCTACTGGGTTAACCAATTTTACCCAACAATTGAATATATACATCTCCTTGTCATTCAATTTTTCCGTGGCTAAGGCAATCACTTCAGGGATCCCTCCAACATTTGTTGCGACTACTGGACTACCACAACACAATGCTTCTGCAACAATTATTCCAAATGATTCTACAATTGATGGTACAATCGTTATTGATGCACTAGATAAATTATTTCCAATTTTATCTACGCTTAATTCACCCAGAAGTTTAACATTTTGAGCCATTTTATTTAAGTAGTCAGTTTTATTGATTCCAGCTAATTTAAATTGTTCATCTAGTAAATGTTTAGTCACTTCTTCTAAAATATTAATTCCTTTACTTGGGGCTAACCTTGCAGCTGTGAAATAATAATTTGCCTTCACTAAATTTAATTGATGGTTTCTAAAAAGATGCTTAACCCCATTGTGAAGGATAAAATAATTTACTTTTTTAATTTTAATATTTAACTGTTGAAATTCACGAATTAAAAATTTTGAACTCCCAGTTATTATAAGTGACATATTAAATAATTTAGAATATAAAAAATACTTTAATGATCTATTATTTAATTCTTTCATCCTTTCTACATCGTTCCCATGTAAAGATACAATAAGCTTAAATCTAAATATTTTTTGAAGAATAACACATTCAAGGAGCTGGTGATCGGGAAAATGTAAGTTTACAATCTTTGGTCTATTCACAATGAAATAAATAATAAGCTGGATAAAAGTTATTGGTTTTAAAAATGTATAAGCCAATAGCAGATCTATTCTACTAGTTTTTAGATATACTAATGGATTAGATAAAAAAGTATATCTTTTAACTTGAATTTGACTTATGATTTCTTTTGATTTTAATTTACGGGGATACTTATTTGTCAACACTTGAACATTCCAATTCTTCTGTTTTTTAAAATTTTGGGCTATTTCATAGGTTGCAGTTTGTAAACCACCGACTACTGGATTAAAAGATGATGTCCAAATAAGTAAATCAAGTTTTCCCTTTTTCAATTTTTTAATAAAATACTTCTATTATTAGATTTCTAATCGAATTAATAAGATTTGTAAATATTCTTATTTTGAATTAATTAGGAAATTAAGATTCATATTTTTACAATCAAAATCTTAACTAATCGATTTTGATTGAGTTGATACCGTAATAAGATGCAACATGTTTATTTCTAGGTGTATTTGGGTTAGTTCTTATTTGTTGATAGTTTATAAGCCTGTTAACATCTAGCGAAATTCTTTTTATAGTAATATTAGTTTCACCATTATATTTTTTTTGTAAAATTTCATTTTTCATCTTAATGTCATATTTATAAATATGTAATTGATGAAATAATAAATAAGATTGTAGAATAAACGAGCATAAAATGATTATGGTATAATTTAATATTTTAACTTTTTTAAATTCTATCAATGAAAATAAGAATATTATTAAACAATAGAAAAAAAATAGGTTCGTACCGCTATGATAACTCGGAGAAAATGAAAGAGATAAAGACGAAATTATTCCAATAATCAAAATCACTTTATTATGAGTATTGACAACTAGTTTTTTATTATTCACAATATAAAATGCAATGATTGAAGGGATAGCAATTAGCCATAATGGTTTAAGATAAAAGATCACCCAATTTAGATCAAACTTCAAAAATCTAATTATATGGCTAATATTTAATTGTGTACTTATTGATTCAGCTCTTATAAAGTTCCCAGGAGAGAGCATTAAAATAGCACCTCCAATAAAAACACCACAAAGACTATAAAAATAATATTTTGGAAGATTAATCTTATGCCACAAATAGTGATAAATAAAAATTATTAAATAAAATGCAATCTGAGCAATGAATATATGTTCATTTGTTAAACCAACAAGTAATCCAACAATAAAAAATAATATTTTTCCAAGCATGGTAATATTCATACTATAGTATTTTAAAAAATAAGAATAATAAATTAAAACTAGTACATGCATCCACGTATATACTATTGAAAATGTCATATTCATTGTCGTAGCAGCATAATTATAAAATCCAAAAAATAATATGATATTTATACATAATAACACTGAACTGTCTTTTTTACTTTTTGCCAATTTTTTCTTAGATAAATAAAATATTATGTTAATTAATATTATCTGGACTATTGCATTAATAAAATCAAATAGTATTTTTTTAGGAATTAAAAATAATTGAAGAATTGTATGTCCAACTATTCTTCCGCTCCAATTATAATAATGCCAAATTTGAAATTGAAATACATCATTTAATAACCCAAAATTAAAATCATGAGCTAAGGGATTTATTTTATATCTAAAATCATCAGCTTGGTAGGGGGTTATGCTTGACAAGCTAAAATAGAAAAAGAATAAAAAAATATTTGTTATAATTACAAATTGATATTCTTTTAGTTTACTTAATTTTTGAATCATTAATTATTGCTACAAATAAATTTATTTTATTACTGATTACTTTAATTGAGTATTTATTTTTAAGAATATTACATTTAAAAATTCGTCCTTCACTATTAAATATGCTACCTGGATATTTCATACTATTGGAGACTAAGGGCTTTTTATTAAATGTGTAAGCTATTTTATCATTATTTATAGAACGACAAAAATTTGAACGATAAGTATCACTTTCATCATCCAAAGTATATTTAGAATTTGTATTATTATTAGTGATTTGAATAACAGGGGATTTTATAACCGGCTTAATCGTCTGTATAAAATAATAGTAACTAGAATCAACTTCAATTTGTTCACCATATTCAATTTTTTCAAATCCAATAATTTGATTATTATCAATTAATATAGGTAACTTTAAATCCCTGTATTTTATATCAAAAAACCAGGGTTCTAAAGTTGCTCCATCAGAGTCTTTAGCAAATGTATAAGAATGGATAGGAAAAAATGAATATCCGTTAATTAAGCTAAATTTATTATTTTCCAACATTTTTATTATTCCTTTTATACTTTGGTACTCATCCTTAGAGCCTTTAGGATTATGCCAAAATTGTAAAGAATCAATAATTTGATAGTTTTTCCAATTTGTCATTGTAAGTGAAATCGTATCACTAGCATTTATTATATTTTCAATTTTTTCTGTATATTGAAACCAAGTCACTTTATTTTGAAGAAAAAATTCACATGTTCCAGGTGCATCTGAAATTACGGCGGTCTTTTCTGAACCAATTACGTTTTGAATTTTGTTCCAATCAACAAATTCTAACTTTTGTTGAAGGATACTAGCATAAATGAGACCTGAAAAAAAGAGTATTGAAATTATTTTTCCAAAAAACAATTTTTTCCAAATTTCATACATTATTATTCCCAACCAGGGAAATAAAAATATAATATGCTGCGGGGAGATCTGTGTCATCATTGGAAGTGAAATAGGTTCAATGATTAATATTGAAATGAATAAAGGGCTTAACACGCTAAACAGTAAAGGTGTTTTTAATTTACCATTTTCTTTAATAATAATAAATATTCCATATAAGATCCCAAGACCTGCGATAATAAAACATATATCTAAAAAGGGAAATGAGAATGGATGGATTTTCCGACTAAACATAAATGTGTAAATTATAATAAATGGTTTTAGTAATGTACTAAGTGAATACCCTCTGTGTATTTCAGGAAAATCATATTCATACATTGGGAAAAGGGAATGATAAGACCATGTAAGTATATTTGCTAAATTTGGAATAATAACCATCAAACCAACAATAGATATAATTATTATCTTAACAATTGCTTTATTGGATAATCGGAATAGTTCTTTTAAAGCAATATAAATAGATAATTGAATAAAAATAAATAAATGAATAAGCAAAGAAGAAAACAATAATAATAAAAACCAAATCCTTTTTTGAGTATAAATTTCATCATATTTTATAATACCAAATGTAATTACAATGCTAACAGCAATATATAATTGATAATATCGAAAGAACTGGCTGGTTTCTAAAAAATATGGGTTTAGGCTAATGAAAATCGTTAAGAATAATGCTATCTCTGTCAGGTAAGTATTCTTAGATCTAGTATGTACCTTGTACAGAAATAAATAAACAATTAGAGACCAAAGTAATCCCTGTTGTCTATATATAATATAATTTTGTGGGTTCACTTCACCAACTAAACCTTTAATTACGGAAGTTAAAACTGAGAATGGATATGCCATAATTGTAAAGTGTTTATAACTGAACCATTCATCCCCTCCCCAAGGAACCTTCATTCCAAATCTAATTGCAAGCAATGACTGAACTATAAAAAGACTAACAAAAACTATCCAAATATTCTCCTTAATGTATTGAATTATTTTCTCGAATATTATTTTGAAATTATTGGTCATTTTCTTTAGGAACAGCTAATAGAATAATTGAAGTACAAAATAGGGCTGTCAATCTATATGATATCGAAAAGAGAATATCGCCTAACCATAAAAGAAATAATATTATAAAATTGATGTTTGGTTTTGAACCGATTACATAATCATAATCTAGTTTTTTCATAAAATAGATGTATTCACTTAATATTCTTCATTGATAAAGCGAATAAGATTAAAAGATAGGTGATTACAGAGGAGATTCAGGCTTTTTATTAAATATTTTATCTATGATAAATTTTGGCCGATTTTTAGTCTCTTCTAGAATTTTACCAATATATTCAGCAATGATACTAATTGATAATAGCTGCGCCCCACCTAAGAATAGAACCAATACAATGATTGTTGTAATTCCCTTGGGAGCAGCTGGGTTAACAAAATAGTAACCAATATAGAATAACAGAGCTATAGCAGAGATAAAAACAATAATTGAAGAAAAATAAATAATAAATTCTATTGGTACATTCGAAAACGAAAAAATACCCTTTCTAGCCCATCTAAAATTACTAAAAAGATTATTTGTTGTTTTCCCAAACATTCTTTCTGGCCTATGATAAGAAACTCCAATTTGTTTAAACCCAACCCAAGCACGCAAGCCTCGAACAAATCTATCATTTTCTGGTATTTTATTAATAGCATCTACAACTTTACGATCCATTAAACTAAAATCACCGGCATCAATTGGGATTTGGATATATGCCATTCTTTTGAAAACTCTGTAAAACAACTTATAGGCAAATTTCAAAAATACCGTTGTATCTCTTTTTTCCCTAATACCGTAAACAACGTCATATCCTTCTACCCATAATTTATAAAATTTCTCAATGAGTTCTGGTGGGTCCTGTAGGTCCCCATCTAATAGAACCACTGCATCACCACTTGATTCTATCATACCCGACGTGAATGCATTTTGTGAACTAAAATTCCTTGAATGTATGATTGCAATTGTTTTGTCATCTTTCAAACATATTTCATAAAGTACTTCTTCAGAATTATCCGGACTTCCATCATTTACAAAAATTATTTCATAATCAACGTCAATTTTTAAAAATACTTTAGTTAACCTTTGATGCATTATCGGTATAGACTCACCGTCATTATAACAGGCGATAACTGCAGAAATCTTTTTTCTATTATTTTTCATTTAAATATGACATAATCCGTTCCACAATTCCTTGATGAGAAATGCCATTAATTTCCTTCAAGTATTTTTGAGTCCCAATTTCTAGTATATTTTTATTATTGACCCCAATTCTTCTAAAAAATGTATTAGATGTATTTGACTCTACTAATATTTCACTAATAGCGGTCCCTAAACCACCCAATTCTCCATGTTCTTCTACTGTAAATATTGCTCTAAATGACTGAGACATCTTAATAATATAATCTTTGTTAATTGGTTTAATGGTGATAAAAGAAACGACTTGAGTATTAAGACCTAATTGATCAAGTTTATTTGCAGCTTCCATAACATCTTCAATTATATTTCCTATACAGAAAATAACTATTTTATAACCATCTTTAATGATTATTCCATCCCCTAAGAGATATTTTGGCTCTCTTGGGTGAAATTCCATATTTGGCACTTTGCCTAATCGTATAAACCCAGGCCCATTCTGCCTCATCATTATATCGAATGCAAGAGTTGTTTCAATATGCGTACCGGGAGTAAAAATTGTTAGGTTTGGCAAAGATCTTAAAATGGATAAATCTTCCGTTGTGTTATGAGAGACTCCTTGATTCCCATAACTAAAACCGCCACCTGCACCCAAAAGTTTTACATTAAGATTATTATGACAAATAATATTTCTTATTTGTTCGAAACAACGAAAGATCAAAAATGGGAGAATAGAATAAATAAATACTTTTTTCCCTCTCAAAGCAAGCCCACTTCCCACACCAACCATATTATTTTCAGATACACCTAAGTTATAAAACTGTTTCGGAAACTGTTCTCTAAATGGTTCAAATGCATTATATCCTAAGTCACTTGTCATTAAGATAATATCTGGATCTTTTATTGTTGCTTGAATCAGTTTTTTTATAATAATATTTCTCAACTAATCTCACCTTTTAGTTCATTCATCATATCTTTATAAGTGTCGACATTTAAAACCTGATAGTGTGATGAAAGTTTATTTTCAAATTTTGAATATCCTTTTCCTTTCACCGTTTCTGCAATAATGACCGATGGACCTTTTTTTGATACTAATATCTTGTTAAATGTAGCATTTAATAGTGAATAGTCATGTCCATCAATTCTATGAACAGACCAACCAAAAGAATTAAATTTATCAGAAAGTGGTTCAAGGTCAAGAACTTCATCTGTCCTTCCAAATCCTTGAAGGTGATTATAATCGATAATTGCCACTAGATTATCTAGTTTATGGTGATTGGCAAACATTGCAGTTTCCCAAATAGTGCCTTCATTACATTCTCCATCTCCTAACAAAACAAAAGCTCTATGATTCGTATTATTTATCTTATGAGCTAATGCCACTCCCGCTCCGATTGATAGCCCATAACCTAAAGAGCCGGATGGCAATTCTATTCCTGGCAAACAAAATCGATCTGGGTGTCCACCTAAATTCTTACCATTAACTAAAAATCTATCATAAATTGTTTTTGTTGTTATAAATCCAAACTCAGCTAAAGTAACATATAAGGCAAGCGCTGCATGCCCTTTACTTAAGTAAAACCAATCCTGTTTATTATAATTCGGATTTTTTAAGTTATAATCCAATGTATTTGAATAAAGTGAAATTAATATATCAATACATGAAAACGCAGACCCAATATGGTGTGCCTTGGATTTATAAGATATATCAGCTATTAACATTCTTAATTTTTTTGCCAATTCTTGTTGTTTTAATATATGCATCTTGAATTTACTTTTTTCTAGCCATAGCCACAAAATTACCTGCATTTATTCCTATTTGCTTTTGTCCAAATTTAGAATTACTAAGAGCACGATTTACAATGTTATTGATTTGTGAATGCATAGGAAACATTTTCAGCCAATATTTTATTGAATAATAATTTCTTAAAGGTTTGATTGATATAATTTCGAAATTGTGCTTATGAAGAATCATTTTTAATGTATTGGGCGAAAAAATATTTACATGTTCATCATTTATAATGGGATGTTTATTTTTTAATAATTTAGAGAGAAAATGGCTTTCATTATGGGCAATAATTACTTGTATACCTCCAGGACGTAAAATTTTGTTTACATCAGAAAAAAATCTATTTATATCTGTAAAATGCTCAATTACCATCGCTGAAAATACCAAGTCAAAATAATTTTCATGAAAATAGTCTGCATCAAAAGGTTTATTAATTATCTTTTGTTTCACATAAGGTTTTGAACAATTAATTGCCTTTTCCGATAACTCTACCCCAGATACATTTTCCCAGCCATATTTTATTGCTTCTTCCAATAAAAAGCCATTACCACAGCCGATATCGACCATATATTTTGTTCTCTCCAAAAATTTCATTGCTTGTTTTAAACAATAGCCATAAGTTTTTTTCAACCCAAATAATTCATCTCCATAATCAAAGTCGCTTTCTGTATATAGATCTTCGATCCTTTCATTTCCATAAATTGAATTCGCAAATAATAGTTTGCAACGATTACATCTCACCATTTCATAATGGTAATGATCAGGCGTTTTTCTCCCGGCATAATTTATCATTTGGTCAGATAGGGGTAAATTTTCCGGATAAATAACTTTAAACCCAGCACCTTCACCACAGATGGGACAATTATTTGTTACGATGTGTTTTATTAACCTTTTTTTTAATAGTTAATTATAAGAATAATCTATAGTCATTAGTTATGAGAGAAAAAAAATCGGTCAATATTGCTTTACTAACAATATGGAATTAAATCAATAAACTAATTCGAAAATAATATTGAGATGTTTGAGGCTTTAATTCTTCTGACAAATTATACAATAGCCAAGAGAATCATCTCTTGATCCTATTTCCCATCTCTCCGTACAATGTCCAATGATAAGTAAAAAGACACCAACTGGAATTGAAATAAAACCTAGAAATTTTTCGAATAAATTGCCCCTTAACCAACGGTATATTATGCTTAATACTTTATAAGCCGCAACAGTGATATCTGTACCTCGATTAATTATTTTAATATTATTAAAGCCACTATTTCTAAGGATTATTTCCAATGATGCAGGAGTGAATCGCCAATAATCATTCGGTATATAATGATATCTAGCCTGGAATGGTACTGAAAAAAATAGAAGTCCATTATTTTTTAATACTCTATTACACTCAGAGAGAAAAAGATTTGTATTATAAATATGCTCAAGGACTTCGGTATGAAATAAAGATTCAAACTCATTATTGGGGAAAGGGAATTTTAAGCCATCATAATAAATAGTATTAGGAGCCATATAGTCAAATACTTGATCTGCTTTTTCCCAATCAAGCCCCTGATAAGTACAGTTATCAGGAATTAAGTGTCTGTAAGGTTGTAGCCCACAACCAACCTCTAATATGGTGCCACTTTTGGTTGAAAGCCAAGGGTGAAGATGCCGTAGGACTGAAGAAATCATTAAATCGAGTGAGATCCTAAGAAAATATTTTAAGCGACTTTGAAGATTGCCACCTGGCGGCAAATTTGGCGGTGGTGAGTGTTGTTCATGATATTGAATCACTTATAGTTTCTATTAGGACTATACTCCGTTCCTTTATTCCAATTAATTGTTTTAATTAATCCATCTTTTAAACTATATCGCGGTTCCCAATCAAATATTTCCTTTACCTTCTTCATATCTGCAATCCAAATATTTTGGTCCCACATTCTTGGTCCCATTGAACCCCATTCAGGAATAACATTTGAATTAGTAAGTAATAGCGCAACATCTACAATTGATTTAATGGTACTCTGTTGCCCACTTCCCATATTGTATATATCACCATCAATCGGTTCATTTGTTGCAATCGTAATAAATAAATCAATCGCATCATCAATATATAACATGTCACGAGCAATATCGGGTGATACAAGATTTGGTAATCCATTGTCAAGTAATTTTGTTAATAATTTTGGAATAAAGCGTGTTTGTTCTTCATAAGGTCCATAAATATGGAATGGCCTTACTGTCACGATAGGTCGGTTTTGTGATCTACCTATGAAATTGCAATAATGGGTGGCTGCAGCTTTCATCACAGCATATTGACTATTTGGACATAGAATATCTGTTTCCTTCATAGGACTATTTTTAAAACCATATTCTGAATTAGAACCCGTATTAATCAATATATCAAAATTATGTTTTAAACAAGCATCTACAAGATTGATAGTCCCGTCTAAAATAACTGATTTTATTTTTCTTACATCATTTTGAAATGGATAAGCACCGTAAGCAGCTAGATGAAATATTGTCTGTGGCTTTATTTTTTCTATAACTTTCTCTACTGCAACCCTATCTATCAAATCGACTATATGGACATTCATTTTATCGATAATATCGTTTAATCTACATAAGTTAGATTCTTTACGAATAATTATATGAATTTCTTTATAATCTAAAACAAGTCGGCGCACCAAATTTGACCCGATAAAACCAGTTGCCCCTGTAACAAGTATTGGAGTTGTGAGACTACTAGACATTAACAATTGCGCATTAGAAGGTGATATAAATTGAAATTCTAAGAAAAAAACTGATTTTCCATCTATATCTTAAAACTACCACCCGCTTCCAGCACCAGCCCCATACTCAGAGACCATCCCTTCTCTTAATTTTTTGCTAGTATAAATAGCATCGGCCCACCTTATTTGACCAGATCTAGCTTCATTTATATTATATAGATTGAAAAATTCATATTCAAAGCCTGCCAAAAATTCCGCAATCTTATAATATTTGTGATGATTTTCATAAAGTGGAACCACCTGCCATTCCACATATATTAAAGAAATGTTACCTTTTTCTAATATTATCTTACTACCCATTAAAACATCGAGTTCTGATCCCTGAACGTCAAGTTTTAGTATATCTATGTGCTTGATATCATTTTCATAGCAAAATTGATCAAGTGTAGTTGTTTCTACATTTACAGATTTTTTATCGGCAAATCCCCAGGCACGTTCATTTGGTCTTTGCAATGAATTCAGATTGGAATAATTACTGACATATAATGATTTAGTTTCATCTTTACTGCCAAGTGCTGTTTCAATAATATCTATGTTAGAGTCATTGATAAATCTTTTTTTCAGATAATCATATGATTCCGAAAAAGGTTCAAAACAAAATATCTTATACCCCGGAAAATAATTTCGGTACAATTCTGTCGTATCACCAATATGCGCGCCAACATCTAGAATAATACCACTTTCTAGATTCTTTAATAGTATCATCTGATCTTTAAAGGCATTCCTTGAGTTGTTCCTCATGAAATAATGTATCTTCTCCTTTACTTTCCAGAAAAAATCTTTTCTGAATAAATATTTCTTTAAAAAATTATTTTGATTCAATGCATAACTAATTGTTGTTCCATCTTGCAATGTTTTAGCAATGGACTTATCTCTTTACCACCATAAGCCAGTGAAAAACCTAACTCTCTTATTTTTTTTGTAGACAAAATAAATGACCCCACTTTGTTGCTATCAGTTGATTGATACCAGCATTTATTTATACTTGGATACATTTAATTGCCCTTATTTACTATCTGCATTTTTGGAACTTTTATATTAATGGAAAAGATTATGCTGGAAGATATTCTTATATCTTGCTTGGTTTAATAGCTGGAAGTACAAACGAACATGCATTAATAATTAAACTATTTTATTCTTTTTAATTTATTTATTTATGAAAAAAACGATTATTAAGGGTACCTAACCAATGATAAAGTATATTTTTTATGAATTCAATTATAGCGAAAGGTTTTACAAAAGATTCTCTTTTACTATTATAGAAACTAATAGGGAAACTACCTATTCTTAATTCCATATTACGAGCATGAAGCATTATTTCTGCATCTATAAACCAATCATCAGCTTTTAAATCCATTTTCCGATATGCTGAACTTAAAAATGCCTTGGGTTTTGAATTAATGTCCCGATATTCTTTTTTATATTTTTTTATAGGAAATAATAAAATGAAAAAATGATTGAATATTTTAGAAATAAGCTTTCGATAAATACCATCTTCTCGATCGACTCTATATGTTTTGCATAAATCTAAATTATCTGTCCGAAGTTTATCATAAACCCAAAATACAAGATTTGGTTCAAATTGGGTATCACCATCTATTACGACTATAACTCTGCCACCAGCTTCATCTAGCCCACTTCTCATATCCCAACCCATCATTCCTTCCTTAGGTTTGGACACAACTAAACAATTATTCTTATTTAATGCATATCTTTTTACAATCGAAGGGGTGATATCATTCTCATTTGGCCAATAATTAGCTACTAAAATTATCTCAAATTCAATTTTTCGCTCATTACCCCTTGAATAGATACAATCGATAAATTTTATTATTTCTTGACCAGCTTTATAACATAGAATGACAATGGAAATTTCTATTTTATTTTTTTTATAATTAAGAGTCATTTGTGATATTTTATTTTACAATAATTCAATAATGATAAAAATTCTTTATCTACTATTTCTGAACTGAATCCTAATTGTCTTATTTTTTTTATCGAAAAAATAAATGAATCTACTTTGGTGACATCAGTTGACGGTTTGATAATCTCAATAGGACAATCATAATCAAAACTATCCTTTAATTCTTTCTGTATCATTTTGGCAATATCAATAATCCGAACAGAATGTGAACTACCCAGGTTATAAATTCGGTTAAACTTAATTTCATTATTTAATTCTAATAAATGGTGGATAGCTCGAACGACTTCATCCACAGCAATGAAATTCCTGTAAGACTGGCCTGATGAATTAATAACTAGCTTACCGTTTTGAAAAGCTGATCTACACAGATTATTCACAAGCAATTTCCAGCATTTTTCATTTTCAAAATATGGCGTACCGAATGTATTAGAACACCTAATAATTGTTGTTGCTATATCTTTTTGTGGCCCATTAATCATCTTTTCCGCTTCTAAATGGGCTATTGCAAAAGGATATAAAGGCAATGTTTTAGTCTTTTCTGTAACTGTACCAACTAAATTTTTTCCATATACGTGTATGGTAGAAAAATAAATGAAATTTTTAACGTTATTACTTTGTGCACTTTGGAATAAACGTCTTGTTAAACCAACATGCCTTTTAATCAAAATATCTGAATCTTCAAAATTTGTATGTGCATCAGGACCAGCAAGGTGTATTAATGTGTCGATTCCTTTCATTGCTTCAATTAATTGCTCATCCGATTTATAATCCACCTCTGCAACTGAAGTATTAACAGGAATA
>Ga0233449_1002400_pt1 | contig 14938 bp, 11 predicted proteins | sample SI_124_October20_FD_183012 | JGI IMG/M metagenome (GOLD analysis project Ga0233449, IMG submission 183012) | Seawater microbial communities from Saanich Inlet, British Columbia, Canada - SI_124_October2016_200_MG | ecosystem: Environmental > Aquatic > Marine > Inlet | place: Canada: British... | reverse complement strand
TCTGGTGGCTCTGGGCTGCAATAGCAGCAACCATACTGGTCATCATCCTGATGGCACTCGTGCCAGTGTTGCTGCTCCCGCTCTTCTACAAATTCGAGCCAATCCCCGAAGGCGAACTAAAGGACCGACTGTTCGCCCTCGCCGATACGATTGGCACGCACGTGCAAGGCATCTACGTTTGGCACCTTGGCGATAAAACATCCAAAGCGAACGCCGCAGTCACGGGGTGGGGTCGTACTAGACGAATCATCATCTCCGACACGCTGATCGAGTCAAATTCCATAGAAGAAATCGAAGTCGTGATGGCTCACGAACTTGGGCACCACGTTCGATGGGACGTTTGGAAAATGCTCGCAGTTTCGACCGTGCTAATTTTTGTCAGCTTCTTCGTTATCGACATGGCGCTCACAGCATGGATCGACTCACTCGGCCTACGAGGAATCGACGATATCGCCGGGCTTCCACTCGTTCTCATCGTCGGTGCGGGAGTTTCGCTCGTCGCACTGCCAATCTCAAACTGGTTATCACGCAAAGCGGAAACCGCCGCCGATCTCTATGCACTCAATCTCACTGGAATGCGTGACGAATTCATCTCTGCAATGGACAAACTCGGTGATCAGAATCTTTCACAAAAGAAACCAAATGCGGTAGTCGAATTCATTTTCCACTCTCACCCGTCAATCCAACGTCGAATCGACAACGCCAACGCGTGGTCGCCAAAAACCTAGTTCGCTCAAGCAATAACAAATGCCAAATTCATCATTCACGCCCAAAACCGCAGTCGCTATCGAAGGTGAAAATTTCCTCATCAACGGCGTTCCAACACATGAGGGACGTTCGTTTAGAGGGAACTCAATCGAAGGTCTGATGCTCAACAGCCGCATGGCAAACGCTATGTGGGACGACGAAAACGAATTCACCCGTCACCTTTGGGCATACGCCGAAAACGACCGCTGGCGAGCCGATCGCAACACCGACGAACTAATCGACATGCTGCCGATCTATCAGTCGAAAGGTCTCGACTGCATCGATATCAACCTGCAAGGCGCATCGCCTCTCGGCTACTACCGATCTGACGAAGAGGGTCTTGCCGATCTTCGCCAGCGAATTCATGCGGTTCACCCAGATGCTACCGATGAACAAATTTGGGAAGGCGTGCCAAATGTCGAATCTCAGCCGTGGATTTCTGGTGCATTCACAGCTTCAGGCGAACTCAAACCGGCCTTCATGGACCGCACAGCAAGAATCATTGAAGCCGCCGACAATCTCGGAATGGTCATATGCCTCGGCTACTTCTACTTCGGACAAGACGAACGCCTCGCTGACGAAAATGCCGTGAAAGCTGCGGTCGATAACGCAACTCGCTGGGTACTAAATCAGGGATACACAAACGTCCTGATCGAAATAAATAACGAAGCCGATGTGCCGCGCTACGAGCACGAAATACTCTGCCCGCCACGGGTGCACGAACTAATCGAACGTGCTGCTGCAATTGAAGTCGATGGCAAACGGCTGCTCATCAGCACCAGCTTCACTCGTCGTATGGTTCCAACCGATGCCGTTATTGCCGCTTCCGACTACATCCTCCTGCACGGCAACGGGATGCATGACACGCCTCAATTGACGAAACGCGTGATCGATACAAGAGCGTCTGAATCGTTCCGAGGCCAGCCAATATTCTTCAACGAAGACGATCACTTTGACTTCGAAAATGGCGACAACAACTTCGCTGCTGCGTTAGAACAACGAGCCGGTTGGGGTTACTTCGATCCCGGGCCAGGTGCCGGAGGCGCAGCTGCCTACGGCGACTACGAAGTCGGCTACCAAAACCCGCCTATCAACTGGACCATCAACACTCAACGCAAAGAGAGCTTTTTCTGGTTCCTGAGCGAAGTCACCGGCAAATAATCTCAGGCAAACTTACGCACCACACCAGCAGGAACCGAACCACATGACAACCCAAAACCCAAACATTTCGCTCAAAGGCAAAGTCGCCTTCGTTAGTGGCGCATCAAAAGGCATCGGCGTATCGATCGCTGAACTGTTCGCTGCAGCCGGGTGCGATCTAGCTCTCACGGCACGGAACGAACAAGAACTCGAACAAACCGCTGAGAACGCTCGCAAATCCGGTGTAAAGGTTTGGACGAAAACTGCTGAAATGGCCGACGCCGACGAAGTGAAAGCAGTTGGAAATGCGGCTCTTGCAGAGTTCGGGCACATCGACATTCTCGTGAACAATGCCGGAGTCACGATTCCGCAGCCGATCCTGGAAACCACCCTCGATAACTTCCACACGATCATCAATGTGAACGTGCTCGCACCGTTCTTGCTGACTCAAATTTTCGCACCAAGCATGATTGCGAAAAAGAAAGGCAAGATCGTAAACGTGACTTCACGTGCAGCGATCCGGGCGTTCCCAACTGGCAGCGTTTACAGTGCGTCCAAAGGCGCACTTCAGTTGCTCACGCAGTCGATGGCAGTGGAGTTCGGACCTCACAACATCCAGACCAATAGTGTCGCTCCTACAGTCACTATGACTCCAATGGGCGACAACGCTTGGCCACCAAGCCCACGACGTGACGCCAAGCTTGCAAAAATTCCTACGGGACGATTCGCCGAGCCAGAAGAAGTTGCCGACACAGTGCTGTACCTAGCATCGGAAAACTCCAATTTCATCAACGGAGTAGAGCTACCAATCGACGGCGGCGAAGGCGCCGGGTAGTTCGGGCGGATTGTGGCGCCTAGCGGAGCATATTTCTACGCCCGTGAGCCGCTGATCCATTTACTCAGACTGTTGCCACTGTACTTCACAGCTGAAATGGCTATATGCCCCGCTGCTTTGGCATCTTCAAGCGCGTCGTGATGTTCAAATTCGTAATCAAGCTGATCGCACAACTGGTCCAGCTTGTAGCCTCGGTTCATGTGCTCGGGCCATGTTCGCTTTGCGACAACTATTGAATCGACCCATTGCGCCCGAGGTGGTCGAACCCCATAGCGAACAGCCGATTTTGTGATTGCCTGCTGATCGAATGGCGAATGGCTCACAACAATCGAATCATCGAGAAACGTGTATAGCTTATCGACCACATCTGAATAGATTGGCGATCCTTCGACTGTTGAAGCCTGAATACCGTGAACGCCAACTTGCCAGACCCCGAACTCACCTTCCGGATCGATGTACGAGACCCACTCGTCCGTGAGCACCCCGCCAGCGTAACGTGCCACGCCTATCTGACAGATCGAAGCTCTTGCCGAGTTCGCCGTTTCTACATCGATAGCAACGAAGTCCATAGATATCTTTCAACACAAACCTAAAACTGACTGTCTGAAATCGATTAGGTCCCTAGTACCCGATCTTTATCTGCATAAACTGCTCGGCTAGTTCTACGTCGTACTTCTTGCCAGTCTCGGCAAGACGCTTGCGTGAACGCTCGTCGCGTTCATCGCTTCGTTCGCCCACCTGGCTCACATGCGAATGAAGTGCGTTCTGCCGCGTTTCAAAATGTTCAGTCACATCCACGTGAATGTTCGGCTGCTCGGGCCTGAATAACCAAACCTCTTCAACCTTGTGAGGCTCAATACCCTCTTCAAGATGCTCCGGATACGCAACGTGATCTCGTGCGTACGGGAACACTGCATCCAACGCCACACGACCCGTCATCGAATGATCACGGTGACGGATATAAGGTCGATTTGGATCAATAGTCAGAAGCAAGCGAGGCTTGTGAATACGAATCTGACGAACAAGCTTCTCTCGAAACTCGTCATTGTCCTCAAGTCCCTGATCTTTCATTCGCAGAAACACAACATCAGCCAGCCCATAAGCCTTCGCAGCATTCAGCGTTTCAGCTTCACGAGTTGCCGCTAAGTCGGCAGGCTTCACCGAACGATCACTGGTGCCCTTGTCACCGTTGGTGCAAACGACCAACACTACCTTCTTGCCCTCGGCACACCACTTCGCAATCGTGCCGCCAGAAGCCGATTCTGAATCATCGGGATGCGGTGTAATTACGAGTATCGACTCAGGTTCGTTCGTTTGCTCTGCCATATATTTCCTAATGATTTTCACCAAAGAATTTTTCTTAGGTGACCAGCCCGTTCAAAAGTAACCAACGGGATCCTAGAGTGCTGATTCGTTCTCGATTTCGACACCCGGTAGATCGCCAGCGGGCGAGAATCCCATCACACGACCGTAAAAGTACAGCTCCCCCTCAAGCGAAGCCTTAATATTTTTCGACTGCCGGAACCCATGCTGCTCTCCCTCGAACATCATCAGCGCAAACGGCAATCCCTTATCCCGAAGTGCACCAGCCATAATTTCGGCCTGAGAGGGCGGAACGATCTTATCTTCGAGTCCCTGCAAAATGATCATCGGACACGACAACCGATCCATGAAGTTAATCGCCGATCGATCGTGATACAGCTGCTTCGCCTCCGGGTACGGACCAATCAAAGTATCCATATAGCGTGACTCGTATTTGTGCGTGTCACCAATGAACACGCTCAAATCGGCGATTCCGTAGTAGGTCGCACCAACCGCGAAGCGATCCTCGAAAGTAAGAGCGTTGATGGTCGTATATCCACCCGCCGAACCACCCTTGATCGCAAGACGATTCGTATCGGCCTGACCTCTACCAACCAGATAGTCGGCCGCTGCAATACAGTCGTCGGTGTCGTACACGCCCCAGTTGCCTTTCAAAGCGTCTCTGAACGCCTTGCCGTGACCTGTTGAGCCACGATAGTTCACATCCACAACAGCAAACCCACGACTCGTCCAAAACTGCACTGGCAAGCTCAAAGCTGAACTCGTTGCGCTGGTCGGGCCACCATGGCTGATAACCAATAGAGGCGGTTTTTCGTCACCCGACGATTCGAACTCGGGATTCGTAGGGGCGTAATAGAACGCATGCGCTTCGCCATCATCGGTCGAAGGAAACGTGATTGCTTCTGGAACCGAGAGATATGCGTCATCGAGTTCGATATCACTCGACGATTTCAGAGTCGTGGTCGCTCCGTTTCCGAGAGCCGCAACTACGATTTCGGCAGCTGATGTCGGTGAAGCTCCAATGTATACAACCTGCTCACCGATCACGTTTACTTCAGCAATCGATGTGTGCGGCACAACGGTCTCAGCGACCTCTCGAGCATGCAGCGTCACCATTCTGAATGCGCCCTTGCCGTTCTTTGTGCCTTTCAGCAGCACAGCACCATCTTCCAAGAACGAATACGTGCTGAACCCAAACGCCCACGCCGGACCTCCGTGGTCTTTTTCCTCGGCGAGCAGTGGTGTGATTTTGCCAGCCGACCACTTGGTCAGGTTCCACCAACCCGATTCGTCAGTGATGAAGACAAGCGTGTCGTCCTGACCACTATTGGCTGGTGCCCAATCTGGCTGAACAATGCTGGTATCGGTTCCGCCAGTAATCTTCTGTTCATTGCTCACAGAACCAGTGGCTGAATCAAAATCGGCAATCCAAAGTTCGCAACCGTCCCATGGCATGTTGGGGTGATCCCAAGACAGCCAGCAGATCTTGTCACCGGCAGGATTTTGCCGAGGCGACGAGTAAAAATCGTGACCGCTTGCCAACACCTTAACATCGCCTGAGCCGTCCGTAGGCACAACAACGATTGCGTTATCGGCTTCGCGATCTTCGTGATGCGTTTCGCTTACTGCCAGAATCCATTTCGAATCGCTGGTCAATCTCAAATCGGCGAATCGAACGCCTCGCTCGATAGCTGGCTCGTCAGTAATCGCTTCTGGCTGGCCCGCTCCGGAAGCAGAAGCCTTGTAAATCCGCTGGTCATCCCAGTTCGCGAAATAAACAGCTCCGTCACGCACTGCATACGCACTTCCACCGTACTCGTGAACAGCGTTTCGAGCGTTGTATGGCGCAGGATTCACGTCGGTGGTTGAGCCATCGGCAGAACGCTTCACAATGACGTACCGGCCGGCTTCTTCGGGTCGACCCTCATGCCAGTAAACATCTTCGCCATCAACACGAACCTCGCCCAGACGAAGACCGCCCTGAGTTATCAAATCAGCGGAAATAGGAGATTCCCACGAACCGTACGGAGAAGTCTGCTTAGTTGGCATTTAGAATTTCCTTCTGCTGAACGAACGGTAGAGCGAACTACCGAAAAATCGAATGCGCAGAAGGCTCGCAGAAGAACGCACGTAAGGCAACAGTGCCACCCAACCAAATATCGACGAACGCGAAACGCCCTACCTGTTCAATCCACCGGGCGCAGCGGATCAATAGGTAGGGCGTTTCTATTGGCAGTTTCCTGCCGATATATCAGACCGTTCTCAAGCAGCGACTAGCCGCCGATAAACGTTCCCTGTCGTTCACCATTGACGATCACGTCGTACTCAACGCCCGATTCGAAATCGGAACCTATGTTGATCGACTGATCTTCGTAGATGATCGCCAACGTGCAAGGCACAGGAGCGGTAGGAACCTGAGTTAGCACTTCGACATGAACCTCGCGACCTTCAACAGTCCAGTCGATCGACTTGAAAGTCTCGCAGCTTCCGCCGAGAGAAATTGTGATTCCGACCAAGTGCTGCGCAGGGATCGATCGAGTCGAAGCGATGCTCGAAGCGTAGATCGTGGCGAGCTTTGTAGTGGATTCAGCAACATCCTCGTCTACTTCAACAGTCTCTTCGTATCCGTTGCCTGCGAACTGAGTCGCAATCGATCCCAAGAGATCGATGATCTCGTCGTCAAGACCGACGTACAGAATGATCGAGTTACCGTACGAGTACCAGTGAGGTGGAGCAATCCACATCAAGCTCGTTGCCACACCATCGGCCGATTCAAACGATGTTCCATCAGCTGAAACTGTCTTTGCGGCATCTGCAGCTGCACTACCCGGTGCGAACTCAAAAAGCTCAACTCTGAACCCGTTCACTTTCAGAACGCTAGGATCTACGTTGAAGAATGAAGAGTCACCACTCTGTCCACCGTTCACCACATCAGCACCGGCGCCCTTCAATGAAAGCTCGAGTGCCAGAGCATCTGAAATAATGCTTCCGCCACCAGCAGGTGGGAACGGAGCAGGTGTTGGAGTAGCCGTATCAGGGTCGGCACATCGAACGTTAGGCGCAATCGCCTGGAAAGTTACCGATTCTTCGCCAGCGTTCACTGTGTAAACAGCGCAAGCATTCAACTCTTCACCAACAGCACCAAACGTAACTTCGACAGGCTCTAATCGGTAGTCATCGGTGCAAGCAACGTCACCTGTTGGCACTTTGACCACTGGGTAAACATCGAACACTGTTCTACTCGACTGAAGCACGTTCGGCTCAACTGCCTCTTTGCAGCCGTTTGAAAGTCCAATAATCACGTTTGCGTAGTAGATCACCTGTCCACGGCTGTCTTCACCAATGATCAGTTCGATAGCTTCAACCGGAGCAGCTTCAATAGCAAAATCCGGTGCGCCGATTGGCGGAATGCCATCAACTGGCGATGATCCAGTTGTGAACGTAGTCGCAGGCTGATCGTTCACGTACACGCTGTAAGTCGTGCCGCGTTCGAAGTCGCTTCCGAGACCAACGTTCTCATCGTGAATTCCGTAGATCGCCGTGCAGGCGATCATCTGATCTGGCGCAGGCACCATGTTGTACACAGAAATGTGAACATCGGTTCCTTCACGAACTACATCTGCACGATCAAAAGTCGCACATCCACTAGGGAGTCCCGAAATCACCTGAACAACAAACTGTTCTGGGTATGATTCGAGAACTAGAATCTGCACGCTCTCGATAGGAGCAAGCTTCTCAACCACTTCATAGCCGAGATCCGTTGCTGGAGGGTCGCCCTCTGTAGGGTCTTCACCCACTGGCTGAGTTGGCTGTGCACCAACTCCGCCGTTATCCGAAACAAGCTTGGTCTCATCTGTGCCGCACGCAATAACGAACGCTGCGAGGGCTGCGATAGCAACCAGTACGAGCCATTTATGTTGTGTTCCGCTAAACATTTTGTTTCCGTCTATCTCTTCTTCTTCATCTTCGTAGCGAGAATCGCCGTGAATCTTGTTTTGATCAGGAGCCAAATTCGGTTGCCTGTTATAGCTAAGACGCACTAGGGTTTCGATTTGTTCCATCGAATTCTCTCAATTTATATTTTCTGCCTTTGGATGCACTCACCTAAACGTATTTCCTATTCAATTCCCAACTAAAATTGACTCCGCACCCCTTCGCGGGCTAGTCTTGAAGATAGTTCGAATTTCATATTGGCGTTGATCGGGACTAGTAAGTTTCGTTACGGATCAAAGAGAATCGGGGCAAGCTGGAAGCCCGATATCACGACCGGAACCGAATGGACCCGTGAGCTTCGAAGCTAAAGTACCTACAAGTACGAGTACCTTCCGACGGAGTGGGCACCGTTATCAGAGCCCAGGGCCTACGATCTTAGATAGCCTTGATCGTGTGTCCGACAGAGATACTGCTTCACGAAACGTGCAGCGGTAATAAGGGTGGCACCGCGGGATACATACCTCGCCCCTTGAAAATTATTTCAATTGGGAGTGAGGTTTTTTTATGCCCGAAATTAGGCAGCCAAAACCTCGATCACTACACAAGTAACTAAATCGAGAGTCGACCGACATCATGGCAGCGCCTACTAAGAAACGAATCCTCACCGGCATCCGACCCACCGGAGCACTCCACTTGGGTCACTACGTTGGTGCGCTCCACAACTGGATCGACCTGCAGGATCAGTACGACTGCTACTTCCTGATCGCCGATTACCAGGCGCTTGGCGACCACTTCCACGAAATCGATCTCATCAGAGATTCCGTACTGCAGGTCACTCTCGACTGGCTAGCAGTTGGTCTAGACCCCGAAAAATCTTCTTTCGTTGTACAGAGCTACGTTCCTGAGTTCGCTGAACTCACAATGTTGCTCAGCTTCATCACGCCACTCGGCATGCTCGAACGCAACCCAACGCTAAAAGGCGAACTCGACGATCTCTCGGTCGAACAGCGCACAGTGGGCTTCTTCAACTACCCAATGAGTCAGGTAGCCGACATTCTGCTGCCACAGGCTCACTTGGTTCCGGTTGGCGACGACCAGCTACCGCACATCGAAATGACTCGTGAAGTTGCTCGAAAATTCAACCGAATGTTCAAGCCAGTGTTCCCAGAAGCCGACTCGCTGATGGGGAAGGTCCCGCGACTTTCGGGAACCGACGGGCAAGGCAAAATGAGCAAGTCGAAGGGCAACGTAATCATGCTGTCCGACGATGAAAAGACTGTCACAAAGAAAATCCGTGGCATGTACACCGATCCCAATCGTGTTCGGGCCGACACTCCCGGCACTGTCGAAGGCAATCCCGTATTTCAGTACCACGATGCGTTCAACCCGAACACCGAACAGGTCGACGAGTTCAAAGCTCGCTACCGTAAGGGAACTGTTGGCGACGTTGAAGTGAAAATGGCTCTAGCGGAAGCGATTAACACCTTCCTCGACCCTATTCGAGAAAAACGTGCCTACTACGAAGCGAACATGAACCTCGTAGAGGAAGCAATCATGAGCGGTGTAGGCCGAATGCGAGAAGTCGCCGCCGAAACCATGGAACAAGTTCGAGATGCAATGCGCATCTCCAGCTACACCAAAAACTGGAAGTAGTGACTGAGTCACGTTTTCTATAGAACCGTAATTTCAATTCACGACTATTCCCATGATTACCCGAATCAAAAACTTAATAGCCATTGGCACTTCCTGGCGAAGCTGAATTCCGACACTAGTAATTCGACTTCATAAACCAAGAACTAAAAATCATGCCTAACTACACACCCGATCTCTCAACCTTCAAAAACCTCGCTTCAGACCACAATCTGATTCCGGTCTATCGCGAAATCAGTGCCGATCTAGAAACTCCCGTTTCTGCCTACCTAAAAACAGCAACCGGCAAGCACTCGTTCCTCTTCGAATCAGTCGAAGGCGGCGAGAATCTAGCGCGCTACAGCATGCTCGGAACCGAGCCATCTGAAATATTCACAACAGGTGCTGGAACAGATTTAGGCGAAGTCGATCCACTCGAACTTCTGCGCAAACGCATGGAGAAAGTCAGCTACGCAAACGTAGAGGGACTTCCAAAGTTCCACGGTGGAGCAGTTGGCTATCTCGCCTACGACACGATTCGCTACTTCGAGCCGTCAGTACCGCCAATTTCGGACGAAAAGTCCGGCCTGGACGTACCCGAAGCAGTCTTCATGCTCACCGACTCGATTCTCATCTTCGATCACGTGCGCCACACCATTTTCGTAGTCGCACACGCAGCTATAAACAACGGCGATGCTGAAGCTTCGTACGAACGAGCAACAGCGAAGATCGAAGAGGTAATCGCCCGACTCGACAAACCTGTTCCGACATCCGGCGCACGGCGCAACTTCCTGCCGCCATCTGGCTTCACTTCACGTGACCCCAATCTCGATTACAGCTCGGTAGGTCATCCCGACCAATCGCCAATCGAAGGCGGAGAAATCACTGGGCAACCGTACATTCCGAACATGACTCGTGAGTACTACGGCGAGGCGATCGACAAGTGCAAACAGGCGATTCAAGATGGCGAAGTAATTCAGGTCGTATTCTCGCAGCGACTCGCACGTCGAACGCCGGTAAAACCGTTCGATATGTACCGTTCGCTTCGAGCTATCAACCCTTCGCCATACATGTTCTTCCTAGAACTCGATGGTTTCGAAATCGTTGGCGCTTCACCAGAGCTTCTAACTCAGGTGATCGACGGCAAGATGGCGGTTCACCCCATCGCCGGAACACGCCCCCGTGGCACAACTCCGGAACACGACGATGAGCTAGAAAACGAACTCATCAACGACGAAAAAGAAGTCGCTGAACACGTAATGCTTCTCGACCTAGGACGTAACGACGTCGGTCGAGTATCCAACCCTGGCAGCGTAAACGTTGAGCAAAGTTTCGAGATTGAAAAATACTCGCACGTGATGCACATCGTGTCGCACGTTACGGGCGATCTATCGGAAAAATACGACATGTTCGACGCCATGAAAGCTGCGTTCCCAGCCGGAACAGTTTCAGGCGCCCCAAAGGTTCGTGCGATGCAGTTGATCGCAGAGCTAGAGCCCGACAAACGTGGACCTTACTCGGGAGCAGTCGGATACTTCAGCTTCACTGGCAACATGGACACAGCAATTTCGCTGCGAACCATGATCATGAAAGACGGAGTTGCCTACCTGCAGGCCGGTGGCGGAATTGTTGCCGACTCGGACACTCAGACTGAGTACGAAGAAACCCTTCACAAGATGGGCGCTCTGATGCGAGCCATCGACCATGCTGAGGAGTCGTCAGGTGTCTAGCCTGATCGTCAAAGGCACCAAAGAAGAATTCGTGAGCACATTCGAAAATTTCGATGTTGTGCCAGTTCATGGCGTCGTAAATTCAGTCGAATCACGACCAATCGACGCTCTGAGAATTCTTCGAAACGCTGATCAGCCGTCGTTCATATTCGAATCGGAGTCACCTGAAGAAGGTGCATCTCGATACTCGTTTGTATGCCCAGCAGTTGAGACCGTAGTTCGCACCGGAACAAATGAAGCTCTTGGTGACACCAGCCCGGTAGAAGCTCTCCGTTCACAGTTCGAATCACGAACAGTTTCGCCAATTGCCGAACTACCAACACTCATTACTGGTGCGTTCGGATTCATGGCGTACGAAGCGGTAAAACACTTCGAACCAACCGTTGGCGATTTGCCAGCCGATCCAACGAACTCACCAGTCTCGGCTATGGCAATTCCGACCGAACTACTCGTATTCGACCACGATCTCGACCAGCTTCACATAGTCGTTTTCACCAAAAGCACAAACGAGTTCAATTCAGCTTCGCAGCGCATCGAACGAATCTGCAGATTACTTGACGCAAAGTCGCCACTCGATGATTCAAGTTCAAAAAAATCCGAAGCAATCGACCTAACGTCCATCGCAAATAATTCCCACTTCCCGTCGATGGTTCGCAAAGCACGTGAAGCCATCATCGAAGGCGAGCTAATCCAAGTCGTCCTCGGCCAGCGAGTCGAAAAACAAACGACGGCCGACCCGCTCGACATCTACGAACAGCTATCGAAAATTAACCCGTCGCCGTACATGTACATGCTCGATCTCGGCGACATGCAGCTCATTGGTGCATCTCCCGAACTACTTCTCCGCTCAACCAACAACAAAGCTTCTGTCCATCCAATCGCTGGCACACGTCCTCGCGGAATCACCGCAGAAGAAGATCTTCAAAACGAAGCCGACCTACTCTCAAACGAAAAGGAATCTGCTGAACACGTGATGCTCGTCGATCTCGCCCGCAACGATCTAGGCCGAGTCAGCAAACCCGGCACAGTGCAAGTGAAATCGCTAAAGCACATCGAACGCTACTCGCACGTGATGCACCTTGTGTCACGGGTCGAGGGCGAACTATCAGATGATCATGACGGCATCGACGCCTTCCAAGCAGGATTCCCAATCGGAACCCTCTCTGGCGCACCGAAAATCCGATCTCTCCAGCTAATCGCCGAACTCGAACCCGAAGGTCGTGGACCCTACTGCGGTGGTATCGGCTGGTTCGGACAAAACGGTGATGTCGATACCGGAACCATTATTCGATCGATAGTTCTACGTAACAGCACAGCCCACGTTCAAGGCGGAGCCGGAATCGTGTTCGACTCCGATCCCCAAGCCGAAAATCTCGAATCACTCCAAAAGGCGAAAGCCCCGTTGCTGGCAATCGCCCGAGCTGAATCCCGATACGAAAAGAACGAAAACCAACATTGGCGAAGCGACGAAAAATCTTCATCCGACTTACCTCAACCTGCGACAATGCAGCTAATTAGCGACTAATCCAATGCTTTTACTAATCGATAACTACGACAGCTTTACATACAACCTCTTCCAGTACCTTTCTGAACTCGGAGCCGAGGTCGAGGTGGTCCGCAACGACAAAGCGACCATCGAAGAACTCGCCGCCTTGAATCCCGAACGAGTAGTGGTCTCCCCCGGACCTTCAACTCCAGACAATGCAGGAATTTCGGTCGATGTAATTAAACACTTCGCAGGAAAAATTCCGGTGCTAGGCGTTTGCTTGGGCCACCAATGCATCGCTCAGGCTTTTGGCGGAGTGGTCAAAGGCGCTGGCGAAATTCGACACGGCAAGACATCTCCGATTCAACACACCGGCAAAGGTGTGTTCGCCGGATTGCCTCAGCCGTTCGAGGCTGTTCGATATCACTCGCTGGCCATCGAGCAGGACACCATACCTGACACATTTGAAATTACCGCCAACACCGAAAACGGCATCATCATGGGCATCAGGCACAAAGAGCTCGACGTCGAAGGCGTGCAGTTCCATCCCGAATCGATCATGACTGAAGCGGGCAAAGAACTACTCCAGAACTTTCTCGATAAACCATCGCCAGTAAGTAACTGAACCAAAAGCCAACAGAGCCAATCTCACCAATCAACCAATTCAGGCACAAACAAACCACGCTGAAGTTAAAACAAATGAACATCCAGAAGGCAATACAGACCGTCGTTGAAGGTACTGATCTTGAACAAGATCAGGCAGCCGACGTCATGCGCGAAATAATGACCGGCGAAGCAACCCCGGCTCAGTTCGGTGCGTTCCTCACCGCTCTACGAATGAAGGGCGAAACTCCGAACGAAATCGCAGGCATGGCGACCATAATGCGCGAAGTCTCGCTGCACGTAGACACCGACGTCGACATGATCGACACATGCGGAACTGGCGGCAGCGGACTCGACTGGTTCAACATCTCAACCGCATCGGCTTTCGTAGTCGCCGGAGCCGGTGTTCCGGTCGCCAAGCACGGTAATCGTGCAATGTCCGGATCGACCGGCAGTGCTGACGTATTGGAAGCCCTCGGAGTCAACATTGCGCTCGATCCCGAAGGCGTCAAAAACTGCTTCACCGAATCTGAAGTTGGGTTCATGTTCGCCCAAGCGTTCCACCCTGCGATGAAATTCGCCGGACCACTTCGACCACAGCTCGGCATTCGAACAATCTTCAACTTTCTCGGACCACTCACGAATCCTGCCGGAGTAAAACGTCAGGTGATCGGAGTTTCCGATGCAGCATTCGCTGAGAAAATAGCCAAAGCACTCGAACTTCTTGGCACTGAATACTCGTTCGTCGTAAACGCTGAATCAAGCGCCGACGAAATCGATATCGAAGGTCACACTCTCCTCTACCAAGTGAACAAGGACGGCTTGAAGCGCCGACGCACTCGACCTGCCGATTTCGGATTGCAAGAAGGCAAACGAGATCACCTTGTGGTCGAATCAACCGAGGAATCTGCTCAAATCATCAAAGATATTTTTGCTGGTGCCGGAAGCGGACATAACCCTCCCGTTGCTCCAGAAACCTCACGCCGAAACGTTGTCGTGCTCAACTCTGCCGCTGCTTTAATGGCAGCAGGAAAAGCCGTTGCGTTCCAGGAAGCCGCCGCGATGGCACAAGATTCCATCGACTCCGGCGCAGCTCAGGCCAAGCTCAATTCGTTGATAAAAGTAAGTCAGGCACAGTCGTGATCGAAATACCAGGCATACTCGGTGAAATCGTCGAAAAACGAATAGTCACCATCGAACAGGCGAAGAAAAAACGCCCTGAATCAGAAATGCGTTTGATCGCCGAAAACGCCAGCGTTCCCCTTTCGCTGCAGCGAACAATCGCGTCCAAAAGCGGGATTTCGCTAATAGCCGAAATGAAGCGTTCATCTCCTTCGGCAGGATCACTCGATCCCAATCTAGATCCAGCCCACAGAGCCGGTCTCTACTGCGACGCGGGTGCAACTGCGATTTCTGTTCTAACTGAACAAGATTACTTCTCAGGATCAATCGAAGATCTCGCAGCGGTATCGGTCATCGCTCGAGCTTCGCGCGTACCTGTGCTGAGAAAAG
>Ga0233449_1002398_pt1 | contig 14939 bp, 16 predicted proteins | sample SI_124_October20_FD_183012 | JGI IMG/M metagenome (GOLD analysis project Ga0233449, IMG submission 183012) | Seawater microbial communities from Saanich Inlet, British Columbia, Canada - SI_124_October2016_200_MG | ecosystem: Environmental > Aquatic > Marine > Inlet | place: Canada: British... | reverse complement strand
ATCCCAACTATGGGATTTCGCTCTCTCATTATCTGAGGATTTTGAGAGAGCTAATTTTTCTTTTTTGATTAATGATGTTATGAGTGAGAACTTTGATGCGGATTATTGATGCACTATTGGCTACAGCCTAGGTCATGGTGAAGAGGGCGACCTTAGATTTGGAAGTCTCGCCATCACCAGTTGAATGCATCAAAGCATTACGCCAGTTAGCAGAATCAGCAGGTTGGCAATTAGAACGGCATGAAGGTTCTAGATTAGTTGACCGTTTTGCAATTATCATGCCAATGGCACAATCGGCTAGAACTCTAGGTATCGTCGTCAAAGATGGACCCTTACGTGGCCTAGAACTAGTTTGTTGGTCTGAAACACGCGGCTCAAGTGGAGCAATTAACATCGCGAGTTGGATGCTACCGGGTGGGCATGACCATCCTTTGACAAGAAATCTAATGCATAATTGGGCTGCAATACTTCCAAGATGTCCATGGAGGTGGACATTTGCAGAGAAATCAAAAGTTGGATTTTTACTACCGGTGTGGAGAAAATCAAAGAAAAAATTCGCAAAACTTGGTTTTAATGTTAAATCAAAGCAGTGGCCTATAGAGGCAGAAGAGGCTTGGTTTGGCCTGAAAAGTGGTGAAGAATGAACTTTTTCTGAAGAGTATTCAACCGAAAGTGATAGAGTCAATGCCTTACCTCAGTTACATTAGGGGAGATTAAGATGGTCAACCTAAGTGAATTTACTGAAAATTTAAAATCAGACCGTGATACACAAATCACAGTTGCATTGATCATATTTTTTATGATTGCATTTCCTGCATATTTCAACTATGCTTCAAACAGTGTTTCCTCAGGTGGTGCATTGGGTAGTGTAGGTGATTATCGCGTTACTGGAGAATATACTTTTATTGAATTAGACAGTGGAGAAGAAGGTATTGCAGATGGAGATACTCTAACTTTAGACTTGCATTCAGATGCTGTAAAAAGTCAAATCGCAGATAAGAATGTAGTTGCTGTAATAGTCAATATGACTTATGACGAAGATGAAACAAGAAATGGTCCAGGCTGTCTAGCACCAACAGGTGGAAGTTTTGCAGCAGATACAATCTCAGCAACAGTTTCTCGCGGCAATGATACAGCATCAGGTTCGGGACAGAATCCAGGTGGTCATGCAATCACAGCAGAATGGTATGACTCCTCGATTATGGATTCAGTTGTCACAGGATTATCAGAATCAGAAATAATGGATATGCTTGAGGGCGGAGATACTGGAATAGGCGATTATGTTGTTGACATTTCAGTTGCTGCAGAATCTGGAAACGGTGTACTTTGCAATTATAATGATGGCGGAGAAACCGTGGCCTACACAGTAAGTTTAGTAATACTGGATTATGTTATTACTCCAGAAGTTGACCTTGAAGTTTGAATCAATTCAAGCATTGAGAAGTTTACTAATATCCATTATTGGTGAAACTCTTTGGCCAATTATTTGCATCATCTGAGCAAGTGTTTGTTCAGTCTTTGCTTCAACTCTCATAACTAGAATCGCTTCGGTGTTTGATTTACGAGCTAAGTACCATCCAGCGTATTCTCCATCGACATCAAATCGTACCCTTACTCCATCAACAGTAGAACATTGGTAGTCACTAAAAGCCTCAGTTATTGCAGCAACAAATGGTAATTTATCACCCTCGGCACAAGGCACCTTGACCTCACCAGAAGTAGGTAGGCTTGGAGCAAGACGTTCTAATTCGCTTGAGAAAGAAGGACCTCCATTCTCTTCTGTTGAGCGGCGTGACCAGCATTCAATGATTCGTGCCGCATTGTATAATGAACAATCAAAACCATACCAACCGCGGTCGGCTAAGAAGATATGTCCAGACATTTCAGCAGCCATTCTGCACTGTGGTTTTGCTGCTAATACTCTCTTCATAAACGAGTGCCCAGTCTTTGCCATATGCGGAATTCCTCCAGCATTTATGATTGCAGTTTCCACATTCATTGAACATTTTACATCATAGATTATTGTTTTTGATTCATCACTTTCACCAGCATCAGAAGCGAGAATATCTTCTGCCATAAGAGCGATCAATCTGTCTGGATAAACGAATTGACCTGCTTCATCTACAGCGCCGATTCTATCTCCATCACCATCAACTCCAAGTCCAAACTCAAGTTTATTTTCAACGACAGCATTTGCAAGGTCTATCATATTCTTTGGACGTGTTGGGTCTGCACCATGATTTGGTTCAGTTGCATCCCAATCACAGAATAAATCAGTATGTTCAGCACCCATCATGTCGAGTAATTTGACCATTGCAGGGCCTGGAACTGCATTTCCACAATCAACAGCAACCTTGACTGGACGTGATAATGGTCCAACAGATTCCACAATCGCTTGTAGGTATGCATCCTGATGAGGATAGTCAACAATACTTCCTTGACCCTCATCAAATTCACCTGCTAAGAATACATCTTTCAATTGCTGAATTTCTTCTCCAGCCAAAGGTAGTGTACCATTACACATTTTGAATCCATTATGTGTTGGCATTGGTAGATGTGATGCTGTAACCATCACTCCTCCATCAACCGGAAGTGTCCAACAAGCGTGATATACACAGCCGGTACTAACAATCCCCAAATCATATACTGTCACTCCAGCAGAAACAAAACCAGCGATTAGATTTTCAGTTAATGCGGGAGAAGAGTCGCGAATATCACGGCCGACTGCAAATGTTTTGCATTTTAGATAAGTCGCCATTGCTTTTCCTAATCGCAATGCAAATTGTGGAGTAATATCTCCACTACCATCACCATTTGCAAGGCCGCGAATATCGTATGCTTTGAAACAGTGTTCGGGCCACATGGAACTCCCAGCAGGTACTTGTTTTCAATCCTGTGTGCTGGTTATTTTCTAACAAATGCAATAATGAATGCAACTATTATCGTAATAATTGCAAATTCAACGACAAAATCTTTCCATATTGCTATGACAAATAAGAGTGAGAAAGGAGGGATTACTCGGAGCAATAGTTTCGGCCAAGTCAACAAACCTTCAGGGGTTTCGATATAGGGTGAACCAGGCATCCTATCACTATCCTCTAGTCATCAAGACTCATTGTCAATTCCTTGAATAACAATTTCGACTCTTGCATTAGCAGGTAATCCAGCCGCAGCAAATGCAGCACGAGCAGGCTTTACCTCCACCTCTTGGATCCAAGCGCCATAGATTTCATTCATAGCGGCAAAATCATCAATATCGGCAAGAAGGATTTGAGCAAAACAGATGTCATGTTTAGAAAGATTTGTAGCAGCGAGTAACCCGTCTATTTTTGCCAAACAAGCAGAAGTTTGTGATTGTACGTCGTCGCCTGCTTCAGGGGCAATCTGTCCACTGAGCCATATGACTCCATTTGCTATCACGCCTGCAGAATACGGTCCGTATTTTTTAGCACCCGGACTATCAATTGATTGTTTCTCCATGTGTCTGTGCTATCGCTCTAAGCCCTTCAATGCATTGTTATTCAAACGATGATTTGAGGGAGATGATAGGAACAGGCCCATCCATGCGCACCTGCTGGGTTCTGGACCATCCCGCGCATGTGAGATTGTTAGCGCCGTTTATTCGCAGCGGTCAATCAAATGATCTCATCATCGCTTGTGACCGAATTGAGGTTAGAAACTTACTCGATAGTGCTGACGGAATCTTACCACGCCGTCAATTGATTTGGGTACAAAGAGCAATCGGTAATGGCAAGTCTTTCAAAGCACTGAAGAGAATAAATCAAAGTCACAAATTTATGAAAACTGCAAGCCTAGATGGTAACGGAGAAGTTGAGAGAATAGTCGTTATCGGTGCATCATTAGAATTGTTAGCGGTCAAGAATATTATGCCTTTTAGTAGGATTAATTCTATCAAGAAGTTAATCTATATTAGCGATACGGAAGTCAATCATATCGCTCATAATTTGGCATTAAAACAGTGCACTGATGTAATTTTACCAACTCATTGGAATCAAGACATAGATGGTGGATTCCTTGCTAAATCATCGTCCTCAAGCGGAATAACAGTGCATCGACTAGATGGGTTACATGGGCATGTTCATTTGCGTCCAAGCCAGCGTCCAAGTCAGGTTTCAAATCCTCCTAGAGTACTAGTTAGGCGTTTGCAAGGTGATGGGATTCATGATGATTCAGAAGTAATTCATATTCCCGAAAAAGTGTGGGATGGGTTAATTCCAACTTTTGCAGATGAATCACAATATGATGGTGATGCATGGCAATTGACCCAACAATTAGCAGCTCATGATTGTGTGATCACCAACTCGGTAACTTTAGCCAGCGAGGCTTGTCTCCTTGGGACTCCGACCTTGCTTATTTCAAAAGCACAACGCGGTTTCTTAACTAGACTTGAACAAGACGGTTATCCACTATTTACCCATAATCAAAATTGTGACGGAGAGGTGTTTGAAGAAAAATTAACCCAGTTTCTTTGTGGGATTCACTTGACCGATGCATTAGAGCCAGAACAATGGCCAAATGCCAAACAACAATTGGCAGACATCCTAAATATTGAACTTAAAGATTGAGCCAATTTTTGATTATTTGTTGATGGTCTCCAGCCATTTGCAAATCACCATTAAGAATGCTATCAATCGGCCAGAATTTTGCATCAGCAGCATCATCTCCTGCTATTGGCTGCTGCTCTAAACTGACTTCAATTTCATAGACAACACTGACAATATGCTTGCGGGGGTCCCTCTCCGCCTCGCCCATTACCGAAATCAACTTTGGATTTTCACCATGTATACCTGTTTCTTCAAGCAATTCACGAACTGCAGCATTGATTGGATTCTCACCCCTCTCAACAAATCCACCTGGAAGCGCCCAAGCACCTTGCATTGGTGGAAATTTTCTCTTTATCAAAAGGATAGAATCGCCTCTTCGTACCGCAGCATCAGCTGCTAATGCAGGGTTGAGCCAACCATTACATTCATCACATGTCGTCAAAATATCAACTTCCATACCTTCTTCTGCGTTCTTGGAATGTGCGAATTGCTTTCAACAAATCTTTCTTCTGGAAACTTGGCCAGAATACATCTGTAAAATATAATTCAGAATATGCCATTTGCCACAATAAGAAATTGGAAATCCGCTCTTCCCCGCTGGTACGTATTACTAAATCAGGGTCTGGCATCTCAGCAGTATAGAGTCTATCAGAAACCGCCTTTTCATCAATCTCTTCAAGTTTTATTTTCCCCTCTGCATGGTCGGTAGCAATCGATTGGACCGCCCTAATCATCTCTTCACGGCTACCATATGCAAGACAAATTGTAAATACAAAATTATCATAATCCCTAGTTTTGTTTTCAGCATAATCAATTGCTTCATTGACTGAATCGGGCAGCAATTCTCTTCTTCCAATTATTTGCACCTTGACCTTATTGTCATGTATTCGCGGGTCATCAGCAATATCCTTCAAGCCTTCAACATACAAATTAAACAATGTATCAAGTTCTTGTTTCGGCCTAGTAAGGTTCTCCGTAGATAATGCATATACGGTGAGCCATGGAATTTCTAACTCCAAAACCCAATCTAAAACACGCTCTAATTTTTCTTTACCGAACTTATGCCCAATGCTCGTTGCGAGGTTGGATTTCCAAGCAAAACGACGATTACCATCCATGATAATTGCAAGATGCTGAACTGAAATTGGACTTGACAAAACCTCCTTCATGAGTTTTGCTTCGACCGCTTGGCCTAACACATCCCCCATTCGTTCAGATATGCCCATCGTAGTCCCCTTGCCTCATCGTAGAGGCGAAAGGGTATGAGTTCACCGCCTCGCCATTGACAATTCCTAACGCCATAATTGGTTCCAAATGAGCAATTATGCTATTTATGGGGTTGTAAACAAATTGAAAACTTTGTATTAGGGAAACTTCAGCACATGCTATGGGAGAGCCTGCCTGGTGGCCGAGTGGTATTTCCCAAAAATCCTTTTCTGATTCCCAAACCTCACTCATTTGTCGAACACCATTTGGCAAAACAACACTATGGAATTGCCATACTGCAACAGAATTACAATGGTGGCAGCAGAAGCCAGAAGAGGGATTGATTTGGGGCGATTGGCCACAACAAATCATTTCGCTTAGCAATATTATCGAAAATGAAGATGGTATTACTCTCACTATATCGGGTAAAGATAAGCAGTGGGTTGCTAAAATATGCCCATTTAATATCGGCCAAGATGCATCAAGAATTGCGCGACATAATGAATGGCATACAGCATTACAAGAGTGTGATATTTTGCTGCCTGTCGCAAGTTGGTCAATCGATAAGAGCGATAGAATTCTAATTTATCCTCATTACGAGGTCGTGGCAACAGATGAAATCATCAACAATATGCAACCGATTATTTCTGCAATGGCAAATGTACATTCGGCCTTGTCACAATTTTCAACACCAAATAGTGAAAGATTGTGGAATGATAACTTGAAATCAATAGAAGCCGAACTCAAGACCAATACACTGTGGCGAGGCCCACACAGCAAGAATACAGTGGGATTACCAACAACAAATTTCAGATTCTCTAGTATCGTAAAAGTTGATGACAGATTATCACTCATCGCTCAACCAAGAAGATTGGTTGAGCACTTATTGATAGGGGATCAACGAATCCCAGCAATTGCAAATTTGATGTCTTTGGAAAGAGAATCCGCCAATCAAATGCAAGTTGATGAACTGCAAAGAAAGCAATCACTTGAGACATGGACAAAGATAGTGCCAACAGAATGGAGTGGGAAAAAAGAGTTGTCAACAGTATTGGGTGGGCCTTGGCTATGGCGTTACCGTGCAGTTTTGCTTGATTTAGCACATGCTAAGGCATTTGGTGATACTCGGCTAGAGAGTAATTGCAATGCGTGGCTAGGTGATGTTTCACGCTTACAAGCACACCTTGGAACACTACGAATGTGGAAAGCAGGTGAGTGGGTCGGTTATTCGGCTATAGCAGTCGGTTTTTATGCATGGGAAATACAAACAATGGCTGGACAAACCGGATTGATATTATTTGTCGGCGGTGCAGTATTTGCTGCAATAATGAATAGAATCTATTGGTCCAAAGACCCTAAGCCATACTGATGAATTCAGCGTTGCTGTCTAATTCTTCCATCATAGAACTCTAATTTGTTAGCCTTAGCTTGCGACATTATTGAAAGAATCAGTAGTTCTCTTTGTTCACGTTCCTGTATTCCACTTGAAAGATCCCAGTATAAGTTGACGGCAATATCTAGAGATTGAGCGGAAATAGCACTGACACGACAGAAAGAAGCATCTACTTTGGTAGTGAATTTGTTTTCGGAAATAATTCCCAAGACTGCATCACAGAATTTTTCAATTGATGTTGGGTCTGAGTTGATGTCCAAGTGTAGTTGAGTTTGCCAGCGTCTCCATCTGCGCTTACCGTAATTTTCCACTGGCTTATTGACTAGATTAGCATTTGGCATAGAAATCACTGTATCTTGTGATGTACGAATTAGAGTAGTTCGTAATGTGATTTCTATTACTTCTCCCTCAGAGGAACCAACGACAATCCAGTCTCCTACCTTGAATGGTCTATCGAGTAAAACGGTAACAGCACCGAAGAAATTAGAGATTGTATCTTTGGCAGCAAGGGCCAGAGCAATACCAGAGATTCCAAGACCTGCAATAAGTGAAGTCAAATCAAATCCAAATGAATCTGCAATAAATACTGAGCCGATGAATATTATTACAAAACGTAGGGCGCTTTGGATTGCGGAGATAAGTGTTTTTTCCGTTCCATCCAATTCATCATCATCATCGATAACCATGACTATTGCCCTTACCAATTCAACAAGTCTCAAGGCCCACATAATAACGGCAATAGCAACTATTAATTGCAATATTGACGGCACTAATGCTGAGAATAAATCAGGCATCAATATATTAGAATCTGATTGCCCCATAGAGGTTTTCAAATCATCAAATAATAAGTACGAAAAACCAATCCCCGCAGCAGTTCCAAGTGCCTTATCAGAGTCACGAACAGCAGCCTCTTCTATTGTCTCAGAAGTAATTATTTTGCGAAGAACAATTGGTACAAACCACATCGTTATTTTCCTTGCGATGATTGCAGTTAGGATAAATAATGCCAAAATCGTAATTGTGAGGTTGTTAAAACCAAGAAATTCATTCAACCATACAGATGAATCGGTTGGTGGCGCATAGGGGAGCATAACCAATGCGACATGATGCATGAGTAAAGTGATATCGCTTATCCAAGCAAATTGTCCCCTAAGGGGACATCTCAATTGCGCGACGCATTCAAGAGGGGTAGCGAAGTCGCGAAGGCGTTAGCATGTCGTCAAAAGTAGTAGCAATCAGCACTCGTCCTTCTTTTGGATTCATTATTGCACTCCCGTTGTTACTCTCGTTATTGGCGCCAATCGCCAATGCTTCAGTAGCACAAGAAGAACCAGTAGGTATGGCGCCAGAAGACGTTTGGTCCTCCGATTATGTCAACATGATATTCCCTTGGGCATCTGCAAATGATGCTCAACTTCAGTTCAAAGAATACCATTCCTATGAGAGCATGAAGGAGAGAATGCAGTACCTCACTGAGAAGAATGATGATATTTTCCAATTCCATGAAGGACTAAATGGTGGCGAGAATGCAAGAGGTGAAACTACAACCGGTGATACCTACGAAGGCTGGTATTACATGATGTCAACACCTTGGCTGAAAATCACAGGCGAGGTATATGATGGCGATTACAACCATTTCGTTGGAGACACTGGAAATTATGCAGATAGACCTGACGTCATGATTGTCGGAAATCATCACGCAAGAGAATGGATGTCATACGAGACTCCAATCATGGTGATGGAAGTCATTGCATTTTCTTACAATAACATTGGATACGACAACGATGGAGATGGCCAAGTCGATGAAGATGGATGGGGCGATGATGATGGTGACGGCATCCTTGATGATGACGGCGATTGTCTTGCTTTAGATCCAAGCTTCCAAGATTCAAATGGTGATGGAACACCTTGCGGTGCTGGAGATTTAGGTGTTGACGAAGATTACAGTGAACAATGGATTACAGATTTGGTCAACAGTCGCGAAATCTATCTGATTCCTATGCTAAATGTTGATGGTAACAAGTACGACCGAGAAGTCTTCTGTCCTGCACCTGCTTGGGAATCATGTCCTTCTGGAGGATGGAGAAAGAATTTGAGAAATAATGGCCCTGAGCCTTTACCTGACTTAACGCAAGAAGTTGACGAAGATTGTGATGGTGTTGATCTAAACCGAAATTATCAATTTGAGTGGGGATGGCCTCTTGGTGCAACAATTCCTCTCGTTCCAGGAACATGCACACCAGCAGAAGATGAACGTGCTGGCATCTCCAATAATGATGTATATACCGGGCCGTTTGATACTAAGGATAACGATGGGGATGGGTTGATCAATGAGGATAACGTTGACGGTGAAGACGACGATAATGACGGCACAAAAGATGAAGATTGGGCTGGTGGTAATTCAGAGCCAGAAACACGTTTCATTCAAGATATGACCGAAATGAATGATGATAATGGCGATGGTGAATCTGAATACAAAGCAACCCTCACTTTCCACTCATACTCTGAACTTGTTCTCTATCCATGGGGGCACTGCACGGGTTGCCAATCTCCTGACCACGATCAACTGATTTACCATGGTGATGAAATGGCCGAGATGACCCAATACACCAATATGCAATCAAGTGATCTTTACCCGACTACAGGTGACTTCTGTGATTGGCACTACGGTGTTCATGGCTCATACTGCTACACAATGGAAATCGGTACAGCATTCCACCAGCATGAAGACGATGTAGACCATATCGCAGTTCGCAACCTTGGTGTTGCCTTTTACATGGCAGAAATTGCTGATAATCCTCGAGAGCGAGCAGATTTAGCGATTGCCAATATCTCTCAGCAAAATTATTTGGCACAACCAGAAGATGTATCAATCCCAACAGAAGGAGATATACCGATTGATATCTGTGTATCCAATGCTTTCCCTTACAGTGAGGATCAATCTGAAATTCTATGGCGGACGGTTAAACCAAGCCGTTTACAGAGTGATTATGGTCCACGTGAATGGGCGACAACAGCATGGGAGTCGGTCGATGTAATGGCTTTGGAAGAATCATGTACAACTTCTGAAGGGAATGGAACTATTCTACGAGGTATGATTCCAATTTCTGAAACTGCTACTGGAAAGTTGCACTACAAGGCATCGGTGACAACACTCGCAGGTTCTGATTTCTTCCAATACCCTGCTGATGGCGATTATTTTGTCTTAGATCTCTCCTATCGAGCAGCCTATGGCAGTTTCTTTGGTTCTCTATTCTTGTTCGTTGTCGTTGCTAGTTTTGTCTGGGGAGGATTGGCTGTGTGCCTTAGAATGATGCTTTCCGATGATGAAGAATTGATTGAATTAGCAGATGCACTCCTTGAAGAAGAAACGAAAAAGGAGGACTAACGATGTCAGAAGGAGGTTCAGACCAATTTAGTGGCCGTATGGGTCTTATTTTCGCTAGTATCGGTGCAGCAATCGGTACTGGAAATATCTGGAGATTTCCACGAATGGTTGGAGCAAATGGCGGAGGAACATTCCTAATTCCTTGGCTATTCTTTTTGTTCGCTTGGTCAATTCCATTGGTAATTGCAGAATATGCAATGGGTAAGCGTAGCCGAACTGGAACGATTGGAACTTTCAGAATATTTGCAGGTAAGAAATTCGCATGGATGGGTCTGTGGACCGCATGGATTTCAACAGCCATAGGATTCTATTATGCAGTTGTTTCAGGTTGGACAATCAAATATTTCCAACTTGGAATCTCAGGAGCACTCAATGGAGAAGGTGTTGATACCACAGAGGTTTGGAATTCTTTCTTACAGTCCTCAGGACAAGTAATATTTTTCCAATTCTTAGTTATCGTTTTGACATTAGCAGCAATTCTCAAAGGTGCCAAAGCAATTGAAAAAGTCAATATCTATCTGATGGTTTCTTTGTTCGCGTTATTATTCCTAACCCTCTTCCTATCACTTTGGATGGATCTATCCGATGGTAGCCTTGATGGTGCTCTGTTCATGTTTACAGTTGACTTTGATATGCTGGGCGAGCCCGAGGTGTGGATTAATGGCTTATCCCAATCGGCATGGTCCTGTTCAGCAGGAATGGGTATGTGTATTACATATGCAGTTTACATGAGCAAAGATGAGGATACTGTACTCAATGCTTTCACAATGGGACTTGCAAATAACAGCATTTCAATTATTGCAGGATTAGCAGTATTATCTGCAATCTTCGCAGTTAGTGATGACCCATTAGCAACCGTAACAGGTGGTTCATCGGCGATAACCTTCCTAGCATTACCAGAAGTGTTTGCACAAGCACCAGGCGGTAATATTGGGCCTCTTTTCATGATGGCAGGTTTCTTCCTCGCCCTTTCTTTTGCGGCGATGACTTCAATGATTTCCACAGTTGAATTGTGCGTGAGAAATTTCGTAGACCATGGATATGACAGAAAAACTTCAGTATTCATTACCGGCGGTGCAATTTTCTTATTCGGAATTCCATCTGCAGTAATGTGGATAAAATTAGATTCTGCCGGAGTAGCATTCCCTGAATTCTTAGAAGTTCAAGACCACATTTGGGGCTATGGATTAATGTTCTCTGGATTGTTTATTGCATACACTATTTGGCAATATGGTTACAAAAAGTGGCAGGCAGATGTTGAACAAGGTTTGGCAGAACCTGGTTTCAAAGGCTACCTAACCACCGGAGTTCCTGCATTTAGAAATGATTTCATCAATACTGGTGATAACGATTTGTATGTTAACAGAATTTGGGATATTCTAATGTATATTGCATTCCCAGTACTTTTCATAGTTCTAATGGCATCATATTTTGGAGATATGATTGCAAATACTGACGATGTTTGGAATCCATCTAACCCACACGGACTTGGCATTATTTTGATGTTCTGGGGTGTAGTTGGAGGATTATTTATCGGTTTGAATAAATTGTTAGTCAGCAGACCATTGTATCGAAATGTACCAGAAGGTGCGGTTTGTGATATCTCAATGCTTCCTGGTGGTGAAGATCCAAGGATAGTCGTAGTTGGAGAAGTAGTGCCAGAAGCGTAATGAGTTCATAGTCAAAAGGTGAGAGGTGGTTCTGATTGGAAGATTTAGTTAGAACACTCGTAACAGGATTAATTGTTTCCATTGTATTTCTAGCCATAGCATATGCCTTTTGGAAAAGATATGATAGGCCAACTGAAAAGATGATTGAACATCAAGAAGGAAAAGCAAAGATGCGGCATGAGAGAAAAATGTGGCGGGCAGTAGAAGAACAAATGTCACGTGAACAAGCCGCAGCCGAAGAAGAAGCAACCTCTCAAAGAATAATGGCTGAGAAAAAGGCTATGGCGCAAGCACCAGAGCAAGGTGTAGTCAGTAATGCCTGGGCTTCTTTGGGAATGGAAGCAATAGACGCAAATCACTCTAACAACTCTTCAAGGCAAGAAAATATTTCATTTGAAGAAACCAACTCCAACTCTGAACACCAACCTACTTCAACTGGTGAATCTGACTTTCAAGATGAAGATGACTCAGATGTTCTGCATATACAATCTCCAGTTGAGGTTCGTCAAGATGGTGAAGCGATTGCTGAAGAAGTCGATGACATCTTAATCGAGTCTCCAAATGCACCACCGGATTGGAAGTTGGTCGAAAAATTAAGTGAATTATCACAATCAGATTCAATGGAAGAAATTCCACATCCACAATTACCACAAGCACCAGAATTATCTCCGCTTCCAATTCAAGTCGAAGAGGAGATTCCAACAGAAGAAATTATTTCAGAAAGCCAACAAACCCCTGATGAATTAGAGGTTTGGAATTCAAAACAAGAAGTAGTTGCAGACAGTGAATGGGCTGTATATTGGCGATAGGATGGGTAAGCAAACTGGCCCACGCAAAACCCATCCAGGCACTCAGTGAACCTTTTCACACCTTCATTCGTCTTCAGTTTCCTTTGATTCGCCAATCATCTGAACTCTTTGCAGACGCCATGACATGTATGTCATCAATGCGAACAGTACGGTTATTATTCCAAAGGCCTTCAGGTACATCGGTGTGTCTGTCAATTGATCGTCGCAGCTGCTTGGATCGATATAACACGGGTCAGTTAAATACCCAATCACTAAAAGCAAGAAAAAGACTGAGAAAGCAATCAATGCAAGTAAGTTCACGATGAAAATTAAAAGCATTCCTTTTCGGTTGTTTAGAGTGAGGGCAATTCCTCCTCCAACAAAATATGTAATTGTCAGAACAACTAGGGGAATTATCTCATTATTGATGCCATTTTTTGGGTGAGTCCACCCCACTACCATCAGGTAAAATAAAATCAATGAAAGGATGACGAAGAATAGGGCACCGACCCTAAATCTCAGGTTTACGTTCGCTTCCTGCACAGTATCGGTTGAACACTTTAATTTACAACAATTGCGGTATAATTCATCTGTTAGAAATAATCGAATATGTACCATTCACATGGGTTCATCCGATTACCCATCCGACAGGTATCTCATGAGAGGGTAGCGTTCCGACAGACCCACAACATCCCCTTCAAACAGGTTTTCAAAGTTGGATGGGTATTCGGATGAACCCTTGCAACTCATCCGAATCAATTAGTTGATTGTTCCAATTTGGGTGTGGTTAAAAAATAAAAGAAGGACCTACCCCCCGACAGGCACTGGCTACTAAACCAATGTAATCCTGCCGTAGTAATGGGGGTAGGCCCAATTGTTCAAACGACCCTAACAGCAAGAAGTATATTGATTTTTCTATTGTCGAAACATCTTGAATCCAGCAGAGTGTTTAACTCCACATTTCATGCATTTTAACATCATCCAAATGCCTTTGATTTGTCTATCTTTAGCAGGAGAAATTTTGGCATCAATAATTCGATCTTCATGATGTGTACCTTTTTGGCACTGTGGACACCAAGTTTCAGTAATCTTTGTCATGTATTGGCCTAGAAGTAATATCGTATCATCGTTTTGTTAGTTGCATGGGTCTCAATTGGACACCCTTCCGACACCCGTCAGTTGCATGGCTACCCTTCCAACAAGTGATTTCTTTGGTAGGTATTAGCCAATCTAGATAAATAGAAAAGAGGAACTAGAGTAGAGTGTCTTATGGAGAATAGTGACTCGGGTGATGATACCAGCACTGAAACAAGAGCCGGCCCGGATATTATGTATGTCGGAATTGGATTTTTCGTAATAATAATGGGAATCGGTTTAGTTGCTTTTTTCGGTGGATTTTATGTCATGGATGAATGGGATTCAAGAGATTGGATTGAGACTGAGGTCCTAGCTATTGGTCAAGATTATACTGCGGATGAAGGCACACAAACTTTCTTTTACAATTATTCAGTTGATGGTGTTGAGTATAATTCCACCTTCAGTTGTGACTTCAATGTGCATGGTGCATCTGAACAAACGCAGGGAGGTTCTGGAAGTGTGGATCCATGGGAAACCCAATGCTTGCATGATAGCGAATATTATCTGAACCTAGAATCAGTTGCATACAACCCCGATGATCCTTCTGAAATAGATGTATATCCTGGTTTTACTTACAGAATCTTATTCGAAGTATATGCTCCTAAATTAGCGCCTAGTATCTTAGTTTTGGTTGGACTTGTTGTTGCTATGAGGGGGGTTGTGGGGCCATCGTTTGGACCTTGGGCATACTTTGCAAAAAAGATAGACAAAGTCAAAACAGAAATGACCGACTCTTTGAGCAATAAAAGTAAGGAATAGAGCATCATCTAATCAATTTGTACGAATTGCAAG
>Ga0233449_1002389_pt1 | contig 14980 bp, 13 predicted proteins | sample SI_124_October20_FD_183012 | JGI IMG/M metagenome (GOLD analysis project Ga0233449, IMG submission 183012) | Seawater microbial communities from Saanich Inlet, British Columbia, Canada - SI_124_October2016_200_MG | ecosystem: Environmental > Aquatic > Marine > Inlet | place: Canada: British... | reverse complement strand
GCTCGCTCCAGGGTTGAACCAGCTATTATCGAATTTGCTTAAATCAGTTTCCAGTTTGGAAGAGCTTTAAATACTGCCTACGAAGATCGTCAAAGTCAAACTTTTGTCGAACATACTCTTGAGCTCGTTTTGACATTTCAGAATATCTTTCTTTATCCATCTCTGAAGCCTCCACCAATACTCTTCTCCACTGATCGAATTGATCCAACTGAATGACCCACCCAGCGCCATACTCTTCCAAATCATTCCATGGAGTCTGATCAGAGATAATGACAGGACATCCCTTCAAGAGTGCCTCAATTATTGAGTGACCAAAATTCTCATTTAGTGTCGGCAACACAAAAAAGTCAGCCTCTTCAAGAAGAGATTGAATTTCGTTAGGAGGAATGGCGTCATTCAGCTGAATAGAAGCATTGCCCTCTGCTAACTCTCGGCATTGCTCGAGATACATCGGATCCTCTTGTGTCCCAAACACCTTCAGCTCTGAGGTTAGATTGATCGCATTCCATGAACTTAACAAGAAATGAAGATTCTTCTTCGGTGAAATTCTCGAAGTGAATACAAATAGGCGTTTGATGGGATCACCAGTCTTTATAACTCTATCAGGTATTTGAGGCACATTGCCTATCTCAGCAATTCTAGCGCCATTGAAGACTCCCTTAATTGAATCCGACTCTGACGACGCCGTAGAATGGAATACAATTCTCTTATCCATTCTGAATAGCTTGAATAGGGCAATAAACAGTCTCTTTTTCGTGGATTTCAACGATAATGCGCCTTCTCCTAGCATTCCCCTGGGTGCCAGGACTACTCGATCTAGACATCTGGCTTTGCGCAGCACCATAAGAGGCTTAACCGTGAAGTCTTTTGAGAAAAAGCTATTGAAATAGAACCGGTCAAAATCCTCCTGCTCAAGAATATCTGTGAGCACACTGCCACGTGATTGAGGTGACGTGTAAATGATTCTATACCTGTCTTTGTCAAGCCACTTATCCAATTCTATCCCATCATATGGGGTATCAGAGCTGAAATCTCGATCCGATGTAAAAACAGAAAAATCTATTTCATGTTTGCACAATGCCAAAAGATTTGAAACGGATCGAATTGGACCACCAGCCAAATATCCCGGCTCAAACCAGTCACTCAGAATAAGAACTTTTGGTTTACTCAACATTGTTTCTTTTCATCCAGTCGGCGAGAGTCACTAATGGCCAAATCCTTGACCACGAAATTTTTCCACTTCCTTTTAAAAACTCTTCCCAAAGACTAATGACATGCATTTCATCAAAATAATCCGTGGAAGCCAACCATTCGAGCCTCTCTTCACAAAAGTCTTTTAGTTCGTTCTTGAGCCAATGCTCCCAAGGCAAGACAAAACCCATCTTTTTTCGATGAACAACCTCGTCAGGCAAGAGTTGTCCAAAGCTATCTATGAGTAATTTTTTAGGAATATGAGGGTATTTTAAAGGATCAGGAACTTGCGACACATACTCTACTAACTCATGATCTAAAAATGGAACCCTTACCTCAAGAGCATGAGACATGGCCATTTGATCAGAATCACGCAGAAGGACATTTTGCATATATCCATACATCTCGGCAATTCCAATTCTGCTCAGCGTTGGCAGATCGCCAAAACCTGAATATTCCTCTAAAGACTTAATCATACCCGAAAGCTCATCAGGTTTTGACACTCTATTCCTGAGCAGTCCTGAGATTTGATCGTCCATCAATACTCTCCTGAAAACTGGGAGAAGATTTTCTAAATTGAAATAATCAGAGGTTAGAATCGCCTTCATCTTCTTTGACCTCATATCACCCTTTCGGAGCACATTAAAGCTCCCAATCAATGATCTAATTTCCTTCGGAAAACTCAGCAACCAACTCTTCTCAGCAATGCTAGGCAAGCGTTTAAATACATCATAGCCTGCAAACACTTCATCTCCACCGAGGCCCGATATGGCCATCGTAATACCCTGCTGCTTTGTCCGCTGCGCCACAATCCATGTATTGGGACCATCGCCAGATGGATGATCCATTGAGGCTAGTGCATCATCAAGTGAATTCAATAAATCGGATGGTTGTAATCGTATTTCATGGTGATTAGAACCAAACTTATTCGCTACCAAGCGAGCATATTTTGCCTCACTAAACTCGTTTTCATCGAATGAAACATTGAATGTATCAATTGGCAAATCCAATTCCGCTCTGATGATACCAACGATAAGACTTGAGTCAATCCCACCAGAAAGAAATGCACCGAAGGGAACATCGGAAACCATTCTCCTCTCAACAGAGCTGATCAATAATTCCCTAACCCTGCTCTGTGCAGATTGAATATCAGTGGGGCGGTCATCTGATTGCCAAGGTTTCCAATATGGCGTAGGTCTAGATTCTGGCTCGGAAATTTCAAGATAGCATCCGGGCTCAAGCATTTTAACGCCTTCAAGTATTGTGTTTGGAGAGTGTACGGTTTGATATCTCAGATACTCCGATAGTCGATTCTCATCTAACTTGGGAGCTACGAGCCCAGACTTGAGAATGGACCGCACCTCTGAAGCAAATATGATTGATTGACGACCTTGAGCGATGTAAAGAGGTTTAATCCCCATTCTATCCCTTGCGAGCCAAAGTCGATCTTCGACATTATCCCAAAAGGCTAAAGCAAACATCCCATTGAATTTTTCGACCGCTCGAATGCCCCATGTTATTAGGGCCGCCAACACTACTTCAGTGTCACTTTGCGTTCGAAAATCATAGTCAACCAATTGCTCTCTCAGCTCCCTGAAATTGTACACCTCTCCATTAAATATGAGTGTGTATCGTTGATCGTTGGATTGGAATGGCTGATTCGATTCAGGACTCAAGTCAATAATAGACAGTCTTCGATGTCCAAGAACAACATTTTTCCCTTCATAAATCCCGTCCGCATCAGGGCCCCGGTGAGATAGACTAAGATTCATTTCTTGAACAATACTCCGAGGATCGCTGATCTTCTCAAGGCCATAAACTCCTGCTATACCGCACATTATCCCTTGTAGTCAATTAAGGTTTTGACAATTTTTTGAGCAGCATTACCGTCTCCATAAAGCTCTTTTGAAAAGTCCAATTTAGCCCCAAACATAGATTCGAATGCACTCAGAATCGCCTCACTGCGATATCCAGACACCATATTAAATCCACCCTCAACTAGTTCTACCCACTCCGTTTGATCTCTAATAGTCACACAAGGTGAATGAAAGAAATAGGCTTCCTTTTGCAATCCTCCACTATCTGTAATGACCAAGCTTGATTCTTTCAGCAAATAAATAATGTCGAAGTAACCAACCGGCTCAATGATTCGGAACGTTGGAGCCGAATCGAGCTTTGGTAATAGCTTTTGAGTCCTCGGATGTAATGGACAGATGACCGGAGTTTGCTCATTGATCTTATTCAATCCATGCACAATCCCGTGAAGTCGATTCAGATCACTTGTATTCTCATCGCGATGAATCGTAGTGAGAACGAAATCATCAACCTGTTTTCGAATTTCCTCAATCTTCTCTGATTGGGCATTTTGATCTGAATAAAATTTTGCTGCATCGTACATCACATCACCTGACATGTGAACGTGAGCATTGTCAAACGATTGAAAACCTTCATTATTTAGATTTCGAATGGCAGTTTCAGTAGGACAGAATAGATGACTGCTAATTCGATCTGTGAGAATCCGATTAATTTCCTCTGGCATGGACATGTTGAAGCTTCTTAATCCAGCTTCAACATGAGCAACATCAATACCCAATTTGACGGCGGTGAGAGCTCCTGCAAGTGTGCTATTGGTATCACCATAGACCAACAAATAGTCCGGTGAATATTCATTACAGAGCACTTCTATTCCTTCCATCATTCGCGCCGTCATCTGAGCATGTGTCATCGAATTGATTTGAAGATTATGATGAGGTTTAGGAATATTCATTTCACTGAAGAACACATCACTCATGTTAGCATCGAAATGCTGGCCTGTATGAACTATAATTTCATCAACTCTGTCCAACTCGCTTACAACTCGACTGATCGTAGCTGATTTAACAAACTGAGGCCGAGCGCCAACAACAGTCAATATCCTCATTATAGATTGTTTAGGTTGATTATTGAATACAGCGAACTTGCCCAAATATCAGGACTGTTTGAGTTCCCAAGATTATGACTGTTTTGACACATTTTGAGGAGTTTATCATCTGATTTGGCAGCCATGAGCCTCATTGAATGAATCAACTGTTCGACGCTTCCAGCTTTGAATACCTCACCATTTTCTCCTGTCCGAAGGAAGGCTTCGCGACTACCAATTTCATCACTTAAAATTAGAGGGAATCCTGATATGGCCATTTCTTGCACCGAAACTCCCCAAGGTTCAAAATGACTCGGAAGGATATATACTGAAGTCTTTTTTAGAATCGGTTCCAAATCATTTGGTTGAACAAAGCCAAAATGCCGAATTCCATCTCCTTTTACTCGATTTTCATATTCAGCTCCAGTTCCAACGCACCAGAGCTCCCAGTTTGGATGATCCTTTCTGACCTCATTGAAAGCATTCCACAAATCATAAATCCCTTTATGTTCCACATACCTGCCTAAATAGAGAAATCTATGAGGAAGTCTATCCTCTTTTACCTCCTTTATTGCTTCGTATATACCATTGAATTTCTCAACATCTGCACTATAAAATCCCAGCATAATTGCTTCATTAGGAAAACCTAGCTTCAAAGCGTATTCCTTTTGAATTGCTCCAGGAACGAAAGCATGCGAATAGGCTCTGCGGATCGTAAATGGCGAGACCAGTCGTGCCATGAGTTGTTTGAAACTTCCTACCCAGTGGTTATCCATGGAAAGCACTGTTGGAATTTTCTTTTGAAATTTTCTACAGACCCTGAGATAACCTTTGTCTAGCCATCCGCTGCTCAGGATTAAGTGTGGATCAAAATCTGATACCACCTTTAGCAGCGACTCATTGTTGAGCGTATCTCGAGAATATAAATGACGCACAAAGCTCAGATCAAATTGAAAGGGTGCCTCTGGATTCAGAGACCAATGAACTAAAAGAACTTCCGCATCCTGATTGCTCAACGCACGAAAACATGCTAAGGAGTAATCAGCAAGTTCCGAGTAGAGTATTGCAATTCTTGGAGATGAACTCAAGCTAAGAAGTTATTTCTGGAGTATTTTCTGGAGACTCAACTCCCTCCGGATTTGGTTGGACCAAAAGTATGGTCAGAAGAATTAAGAAGAGACTGGTAAACGGATTTAATGAAGCGGCTAGCCAAGATTCGAAATTTGCTGAGAAGAGCATGCTATAGATTATTGGCAGAGCATAGCGAGATTTGGAGAATGCGGTAAGCGATGTTCGAATCATTCCAATTATAAAAAGGGAAAGTCCAATTAGTCCTGTGTCAAGCCAAATCGTGAGGTACGAATTATGAGCATTACCCTGATGTCCGATACTACTTAGTTCCCAGAAGAATTTGTTAAATATGAGCTCCGTATAACCATATCCACCGCCTAAGAAGAATACCGACTCAATCTTGTTTATCGCAAAGTTCCACGCAACGAACCTCCCTGATCCTTCATTTAGTGTCTCAATTCTCAAATAGTCTTGAATCCCCAAGAATGTTGATAGTTGTGGCAGAATCGTCAAAATAGTATCATAACTAACAGATACCGCAATCAACATAGTAAACGTAAGGGCCTGAGGAAGATTTCTCATTAGATAGAAGCCAATAAATAGGAGAACAGCAAAAAGAGAAGTTCGGCTTCCAGATAGAACCAAGCTCAAAACGAATACGAGAAAAAAAATGTATCGTCCCGTCTTGTTCAATTGATCAGCCTTAGCCGACCTTAAGCTCAAAAAGAAGAGGGGGCCAGTGGCAGTCAGAAGTATACCAAGACCATTTGGGTTTCCAAGCAGTCCTCGGTAGCGTCCTACTAGAAGGACCGAATCCGGAATGAGTAGAAATAAGATCAGACCAATGCCCAGGACAATGGTTATAAAAGAAATTATGTCGCTCAGCAAAGCGGTGTTCTCTTCTCTGGCTTTGAGAAAAGCAGATGGCAACGCAAAAAGTAAAATCGCATAGGACACCGACTTTTGTATCGACACGAAATAATCACTGGCCCAAACTGTGGCCAAAATGGCGAAAACGGCAAAGGGTAAAAAAAATCTAAAAATTTCGTTCTTGTATTGCGATTTTACGCCCCCGACTAAAACATAAGCCGCCAGAGATAGTATAAACCCAATTTTGGCCGTAGAGGCAAATTGCATCATGGGTAACCTGGAGTCAGATAGAATCAACACAGCAACAAATGCTATGATTATTTGTGAAAGATTTCGTGATTTTAGAATTAACAGAAAGGATACTACTGCCCAAATTCCAGCTACAACCGAACTAGTAAACTGCCCAAGAATTACCCATGATAGGATGAACAAATAAAGTTGGAGGTAATTCCGGATATGTTCTAATAAAGTCAATGCTCAGACAAATTTGACTGAAAGAATCTTATGAAGCGCTCAACAATTTTCTCCCAGGTGAAGGTCTTGATAAGCTCGAGTGATCTATTCTTTGCTGCAATGGCCACTTCTGAATCCATTGTCAAAAAGGTTTCCAGGGCATTCTTCAACTCATTGGCGTTTCCTAGTTGGATCAAACTCCCATTACCATCGATCATCATACTCGTTGCTCCTACATCACTTGCTATAATGTAAAGTCCTCGAGCCATACCTTCAAGTATAACATTAGGCATCCCTTCAGATATGCTTGGACAAATTAATGCATCCGCCTTATCGTACTCCCTCATTAGATCTTGAGGATCTTCAATTGAGCCGGTATAGCTAATATAGCTCTCGTTAATTCTTTGTTCTTCCGGAATCGGGCCTACAATTCTGAGCTTAAGCTGATGTGCTCCGAGGCTTCGGGCTGCGTCATATAATTCTGGCAGACCTTTTACCCTATCATACCTCCCTACAAATAGAATGACCCTCTCGTCATTTAGACTGGGGCTATGATTATTAATCCAATCCTCAGAAATTCCCGAGGTGATTTCAATAATTCTATTTCTTTTTACTCCGGCGCGCTCAATAATGTCTGTTATTCTGCCACCATATGAGAACACGAAATCTGAATTCCCCATGGCCCACTTCACCTTCGGCCGCAAAAGATGCTTAGAAAGTTCTCCGCTGAAATTAGGTTGAATCTGGAACATGTTCATGCCATGAAATTTGATTCCAGTTTTACAATGAGAGCTTAGTTTCGCCTTGCCCTTCAGAGTAGCCCAACCGACGAACCCTTTTATAAGAATAAAATCTAGATTCTCCAAGGGCTTCAAAGCATCGAAATATTCCTCTGATATTTTCTTCTGGGCCCTTAAGTAATGCCCCGGAAGCCTTCCAGAATCCTTGTAATTGAAGGTGTGAAGTCTAATTCTTCCTCTCGCATTAGGTCGGAAGTGCTCTAAAACTTCTGAATCTTCAGGACGATAGGATCCCTCAATATAATGGAACAACTCTACTTCAACGCCAGCCATCGCCAAGTATTCAGCGAGCAAGAATGAATGCTTTTGCATACCACCAACTATGTACGGAGGTATTCCATCAGAAAGAAGTGCAATCCGCATTGTTTTTAGCTTGAATAAAACCTCTGAATGACATCAACAACCTTTTGGAGATCAGTGTCTTTTAAATGTAAATGCAGCGGCAACCTTAAAAGTGTGACACTATAAAGGTCACAGTTAGGAAGCTCTCTACCGTCATGCTTTGGAGCATAATAATCACTCGAATGCAAACTGAGGTAATGAAAAACTGCCCCAATAGAGTGTTCTTTCAGGTGATTAATGAGACTAGATCGCTCGTCCTCATCTCGACATAGAATATAGAATAAGTGAGCATTATTGTAACTACCGTCCAATAGTTTGGGAAGTTTGATAGCGCCTTGTTTCTCTAACGGCAGCAGTGCATAATAATAGTAATCCCAAACATACCTTCTTCTGCTTTGAATCAATTCGAGATTCTGCAATTGTCCCCAAAGAAATGCAGCGATTAAATCACTTGGAAGAAAAGAAGAGCCAATATCAACCCATCCATACTTGTCAATCTCACCACGAAAAAATGCAGATCGATCTGTCCCTTTTTCCCAAAGAATTTCTGCTCGTTCCGAATACTGGTCATCATTAATAACCAACATCCCCCCTTCCCCAGAAACAACATTCTTTGTCTCGTGAAACGAGAATGCTGACAAGTGACCAATACTTCCTAAAGGTTTGCCTTGATAATATGAATCAATCGCCTGAGCCGCATCTTCAACTACTGGAATTCCGAACTCAGCAGAAATACTCATTATAGAGTCCATATCGCAGGCAACTCCACCATAGTGAACGACCACGATAGCCTTCGTTCTATTGCTTATGAGACCACGGATGTCCGACTCATTCATATTCGGATGATCCGGACGAGAATCAACGAATTTGATTTTCGCACCGCGCAAAACGAACGCGTTTGCTGTTGAAACAAAAGTGTACGATGGCATTATTACTTCATCTCCCACTTCAATTCTTAACAACAATGCTATCATTTCAAGTGCATCAGTGCATGAAGTTGTGAGAAGGCATTTCCCGAAGCCATACTTCGATTGAAAAAATTCGTGGCACTTCTTGGTATACTTTCCGTTCCCAGATAATCTACCGAGATTGATTGCATCTTGAAGATTCGTCAGTTCATCTCCAAAAAAATAGGGATTATTGAATCGAATTGGATCGATTTCTAATGCTTCCATGCGGATAAATCTAAGTCGAATACTCTTTCCAACGCCTCAATTCTCGGCGAGAAATGATCCTCGAGAAATTCAGTAACTGATTTTGGAGCTTCGAGTGGTTCTGATGCATTCCGCTCAACCTCCTCTGCGGACTCTCTCGAAGGTGTCTCCAAAGACAAAAAGTCGTACAATCCGGATAGATCTTCTCCCGTAACCAACTCCTCAAAGAGAACGACATGGAGATTGTTCCCAAACAGCTGCTTATATGGAGTTAGCAAGGGCAAGTAGTCGCCTCTGCTCATGTATGCAAAAGGATTAACCGAAATCGTCCCAGAATAGGATGGTTCGTCAACGCCTAATAGAAAGGCTTGTTCCATTGACCGGGTCTCAAGGCCTGAGCTTGTGGAGAAAGTAAAATTGCTTATCGCTCTATTTACCGGGTTACGCAGCACAACAACCAATTTAGCATCGGGAATCATGGATTTGATTCTTCCAGCAACTTCAGGCTTTTCGTAATAACTAGTGCTCTTTTCACCAAGGTACAGTTTTGATTTTGGTGCTCCTGCAAAAACAGTATTACGATATTCATTTAGATTAGAATTTTCTCTAAGGAAATATTTTGGTTCTGGATTGACAGGTCGCGCCATGTAGATATCGACATGTTTATCAAGTAAAGCATGGAGAAAAGTGGAACCAGATCGCTGGGCGCCAATTATTATGAGATGCTTTTGTTCGCTATTATTCATACGCTGGATCCCAGTCTTTCAATCATATGATTTCAACTATCAATTAGAAGATTCATTCTCTCGAGACACAAGATAAATTTCCATCCCAATAGGTTAAAGACCATTCTCACGGTCGGGCTTGCTGTCGTATGATGTACGGATCCTGAATAGCCATTTGATTCATCATTCGCGCTAGATACTCACCCATGATTCCGAGTATTACTAGAATGAATCCACATAGAAAGGAGAGCAAGACTACTAGCGTTGTCCAACCTTCTACTTGTATGCCCATAATGAGAGACTTCAGCATGTAAAACAACCCGGCAAGAAAGCTTAGGAGGCTTATGATTATGCCCATTGTACTGGTTATTTTAAGCGGGTATGAGGAATAGTTGAAAAGCAATCTGGATATCAACTTAAGTATGCGCCACAATGTATAATTAGACCCACCAATTTCTCGTGGATGATGTTCAGTTTCAACATTGGCCATTTTCGAGGCGTGTATCAACAATAGACCAGGAATGTATGGGTAGTTGGTACGATACTGTAGCATTCTTTCAGCCGTCTGACGAGTAAATATTCGAAAATTCGTGAGTTTTATCTCCTTTGGTTTTCCAAATATTTCTTCATTCAAGTATCCCACGAATCTTGTACCCATTTTCCTGAACACACCATGCATCTTCTGTCTAAAACGTGCAAATACAAGATCGTAGCCTTCTTCGATCTTATTCACGAGCTTCTCCAGTTCCTCTGGTGGGTTTTGTAGATCGTCATCCATGGTAACAATGAATTTTCCGGAGGATTCAGCAATACCACAATAAACCGCAGTGTGTTGGCCATAATTCTTCAACAAATCAATTGAAATCACCTCTGCATGCTGCTGACTAAGAGATTTTATGACATCCCAAGAATTGTCTGTACTGCCATCATTAATCAGAAGTAGTTCGAAATTCCAATTGCAAGCCCGTGCAGCATTAATTGTGCGTTCTATAGTTTTTGCAACGACAGGACTACTATTGTAAACTGGAATTACAATTGAAAGATAGACCGGGGGTTTTTCTGTATCTGAAATCAATGGTGGAAAATATTTGCTTTCAATAGTCCTCGTTGAATTAGCGCTTTAATCAGCCAAGCATAACCAATCAACCCTAATGGTAAAATCGGTAGTAAATATCGATTTTCTATCCTTCCCATCAAGACATGTGAACCTATAAAAACGACGATCATTAAGGCCACAAGGGCCATTTCTGGTTCTTTCCTCTTTATGTAACCCGCAATGAGGGTAAAGAGCATTCCCAAGACAAGAAAGTAATAGGTTGCAAAGTAGAGGATCCTAATGACTAGAAACACAAGTGAGTTCTGTGAAAAGGGCGAAAATGAGTCTTTAATAAACAGAAAACTGGATAGAAGTTTGACTCTGATGGTCACCAAAAAGTGAAACGGTCTTTCGAATATGAACGAATTAGCGTAGTCCAAAAATTTCATTTCAACCTTTTGTTCCAAAACGATTTTATCCGGATCGTCAGCTGCCATTTTTATTGATCGATGCCAGTCGCTCCTCAATGAAACCAAGGAATCAAGATTGTAAACTGAGGTATAAATGTAGTCCGGAAACGGGTTAGAATTGGCAAATTCTTCATTGTACCAATAATGGTCATTTAGCACAAACCAGGCTCTCGCATCATCTCCATGCCAGGATTGAAACTCCAGACCCGTCCTTCTGCAGAAAGACCTGAATCCCTGATCTGGACCAGTCCAAGTGAGAGCTGACGATAGAGGCATTATTTTATCAAATTGCATATAGTTGCGCACAGTCCATATTCCAATGGCCAAACATGGAATCAAGAGATAACTAAAACCAGCTGACACAAGATGACTCAGGCTCATCGAATTCTTGCAGAATACATAGAGTATATGTGCCAAGATAACTGGGATGAGCAAGACAGCTATCGGTTTCATAAAAACCAGCTGTGTGATCAATAAGGCAGAAAACCATATGTACTTCCGTTTGAAAGTTGATTGTAACTCTGTTGCACAATAAACAATTCCTAATACACAAAATGACGCTACTACTTCTGGCATTCCGAGATATCCGAATGAAGCAATTCTTGGGTAGACTAAATATCCAATCAGAATCAGAAAGGCCCAATTTGGTCTTACTATTCTTACTAGCAACTGGAAAAGCAATACACAAGACGCCACATCAATTACTAAATTGAACAGGGAAAGTATCAACAGACCTATTTCCTGTCCAAATAGAAAATATGGAATTCCATATAATAGCAAATACCCCGGCATTCGGAAGGCCGAATACTCTCCGTCCAGCAAGAAGGCACCCTGATCTACGAAAGTCTCGATCGGGTCTAGATATGAGTGCGCATCATTTCCATAGAAGAAGAACCCTATCCTTTCTGTCGGTCTGAATCCATAGTTCAGTTCAAGAATCCACATAGTGACGAAGACTAGTGACCTGATTAGTATTATCCATAGTATCAAGGATCTTGTGGATGGCTTCTGTAATAAAGTCATGATTCTATAATTTGATTTAGATTCTCGATTACTTTCTCGGCATTTGCCCTCCAGGTATGAAAGGTCAATACTTTGGCTTTTCCTTTGTCAGAGAGTTGCATTCTGACATTACTGTCTGTAATGAGCTCTTTCATTCCAAATTCTAATTCATCTGTCGAGTTAAACAACCAAGAATCCTCCAAATGATTGAAAATATCACGAATACTCTCTGAATCTGGTGCCAAGACCACAGCTCCTAAAGCTGCATACTCAAATATCTTAATTGGCGATCCATACCATGAATGGTCTGGACTCACTCCAACATCCATCAGCGAAACATATGAGTAAACCTCTTTTTTAGACACTTGACCAGTAAAGCGAATTCGTTCTGCAAATCTTGAATGGGAGGCAATTTCTTTTAGCATGGTAAGGACCTCTCCATCTCCTACTATGAGAAGTTTAATATTTGGGTAATTGTGAGCCAATTTTATAAATGCCTCAATCAGCTTTTCGACTCCATGATAGGCGAGTAATGATCCCATGAACCCAAAAACCAATGAATCTGAGCACCAACTTTTCAATGATTGCAGTGATTCATTCGCATGAGTTATGATCTCGGAATCATTTATGGCGTTTGGTATGAATCGCACTTTCGACTCCGGTATTTTATACTTTTCTGATAGGTAAGAACCCAATATCGATGTGACCGGAAAGATCCTCGATGCATATCGGTACTTCCTGGACTCTCTGTTCTTCGCCACACCTGCAAGCCAACTGTTTCCTTCAAATGCCTTCCTTTCAACCACGCACGGGGCATTGATTTCCAGGACTAAGGGCATGTTCCGCCTTTGTGCAGCTCGGAGACCCGAAATCAGCAAGTAATTTGATCGCTCATATATGACGTCGTACTCTTTATTGTTCAAGGCTTCTTCCAGAATAGGAGTCGACCTAAACCTATCAATTAGAATTCTCTTAATATCCCTTAGCGTAGACCAGATTATTGCCGGTATAATCTGTTTGAGCGAACTCCGATGATCTTGGCTCTTGCCATTCTCAGTGTCACCCGTAGCTCCCGAAGTAATGTTTACCACGTCCACTTCATGGCCCAACTCCCTTAAAGCAGAAATCATTTCTCGCTGGTGCCGACCATACCCAGTATCATCGGCCATATCCTGTTCAGGATTTGGAGAATAATAAAGGATATTCATGCAGTGCAGTGATCTTTGGACACGAATTCAAATATCTATGCATTTTCCAATAACTCAAGATAATTTTATGCAAGATTGAACTTTGAAATTGTAAATCTCACCGTTGAAACAAATGATCGACCCATCATCGCCGCGCATAGGCTGAAATCCATCATCAGACAAATCGATGATGCTTAGTCTACGATGACCTAATAGTAGGTGATACTCTTGGTTGGTTATAATGGTTTTGATTGAACCTATCCCTTCGTGTAGACCAGAATCATTATTTTCCTCGATAATCTTGCTTTGTCCCGTTTTCACGTTAATCAAGGCAATACCTAAACTATCTGGCCCCCTATATTTGACGAGGTCTAGAGATTTAATACACTCTTGGATTTGAGACACCACACCCTCTCTAGATCCTTTTAGTCATACGCAAGCACAAACGATAGCCTATGAATTGCACTATAAATAAAGTTGTGCTTGACTTATAAGAGGGCCTCGAGACTATCAGCAATTTTTCGGACGTTATCCTCCCATTTATATCTCGACAATAACTTGCTTCGCAAATTCTGGCCAAGTTCGTGACGCAGGTTCTCGGCTTGGTAAAGTTCCTTCATAGCTTCAAATAATTGTTCATCAGAATTTACCAAAATCCCATCCACTCGATCTTCAATTATCTCTTCTACTGCAGGAGTTTTGGGCGCGATGACAGACTTACTAAGAGCACCGTACTCAAATAGTTTCACTGGTGAGCCGTACCAGTTACTTTTAGGCATAATGCAAACATCCATTTCTTCGATATACGCCGGTATATCTTTGTATTTAATTCCACCGGTAAATTGTATTACGTTCTCTAACCCTTCACTTATTGACTTCGCCCTTAATTCGCCGAGGTTGTAGCCATCCCCAACTATCATCAATCGAATGTTTTTAAATTGAGTGTAGAGCTTATAAAATGAGTTCATCAACGACTCAATGCCGTGATATGGCATAATGGAGCCAACGAACCCAAACACGATGGCTCCACCCTCAGGGCGATCAGAACCGGGGCTGAAAACTTCAACATCTACTCCATTGTGATTGGTCACAATCTTGCCCGGCTCAACCTTGAACTCTTTTGAAAGATATGATGCCAGTACATCGGAGACACAAAATAGTTTCGAAGCAGCTGAGTATTTTTCAAACTCCAATCTTCTCGCAAAACCTGTCAACACTGAATTACCCGAAAATGAAATGCGCTCTTCCACAATCGGAGCATTCACCTCAAGCACCCAAGGCAAATCAACATGCGACTTTAACGAAATGAGATTGCTCAAGTAAGATGTCCTTTCATAAATAACGTCCGGGTTCTCTTCCGAAATAAACTTCTTAACTCGCTTTCGAAAGTCCATGTCCAATCGCAAGAAATTTAAATCTTTCATAGTCTCCCACCCGACGTTTGGAATATATTTCTTGAATGTAGAAAACCCAGCTGAGGTCTTAGTGTTTGAGTCCGACTGTTCATTAGAATGAGCCAAAGAAGCTTCAATGATCTTTACGGAGTGACCCAAAGCTTCCAAACCCGACACCGTTTCCCGAATATGCCTTCCATATCCAGTGTTTTTCTGAATGTTTAAATGTGGACTTGAAACTATATAGACAATCTTCATTGAGATCAGATATTATCTAGACTGATTCCCCCAGAACTTACCAGTAAGATTTAGCAACCGCCAGAGTAAGTCTATCGAAAATCCTTTCACCGAAACGTCTACGGTTGAGTTTGTAACAAAACTCATTT
>Ga0233449_1002382_pt1 | contig 15001 bp, 11 predicted proteins | sample SI_124_October20_FD_183012 | JGI IMG/M metagenome (GOLD analysis project Ga0233449, IMG submission 183012) | Seawater microbial communities from Saanich Inlet, British Columbia, Canada - SI_124_October2016_200_MG | ecosystem: Environmental > Aquatic > Marine > Inlet | place: Canada: British... | reverse complement strand
ATCTTGGTGCTAAAACGCTTTAACGTTCAAACAGTGCCAGGAATTTGACGACATCCAGCAAACCACCGTCGACTTCGACTTCCCCGGCGGCAAAGGCCAATGCCGGATTTCTCTTTTTGGTGGCGATGCGTTTCCAGGCGGTTGAGGTTGTCCGGATCGTCAGATCAGCCTTTGCCGGTTTGCGATCCTGCAACGCGGCCACACCTCGCCGTACATGAACGGTGAAATGTCGCTTCAAATCTGTGAAGTCAAACCCGACCACCGTATCTGTTTCCAGGGTGTCCTCGGCCCTCAACCGCGTCACCATGCCACCCATGAAAGCATCAATGGGCAGCCCGTCAAGAAAATCATCCGGAAGGGTTGTCGTATCGGGACGCCCGACTTCCAGTGTCCCGCTCAACTGTCCGGCCTGGGTCAGGTACCAGTGCCTTGCGTTCGGGTTGATGTGATTTTTTGCCTGTGCCGTCAACGACAACGCCAGAATTTCACGTGCCTCGTCTGACTCTGGTTCGACATTCAGCCAGTGACGGGCCAGCTCCCCCGCCCAACGATACTCGTCTTTTTCATAGGCCTCGGTAGCTTGTACCGACAGCGGCTTGTTGCCCTTGAAGGCACTTGCCAGGCGACGCGAGCGTTCGACGGCGGATATAGGCTCGAGCGTTGTACCATCACCGTCAAACCAGCCGAGATATCCTGTGAACACAGACCGCACGGACCACGCGACAGTGCCATAAAATTCTGTCAACCACGGGTGATCCCGCAGATGATCGGGCAATTTTACGAAGGCCACGAGTTGATCGGGTGTCATGCCCTTGTTGATACCGCGCACAGTCTGATCATGAACATACTGGATCGCATCCCGGTAGGCGCCCAACACGTCATCAATCTGTTTCACCCCAGACAACGGGCGGGTGTGTGATGGCACCATCAAACCGGCTTTCAAATCACGAAGTTTATCGAGGCTGCGCACCCACTGCATCAAGTCACGATTGGCCGTCCCCCGGATCGTATAAAGGTTGGGAAAGGCCTGATAGATATTATCGCCGGGCAACAGGATTTTACGGTCCGGCAGCCATACGGCGATCTGATCCTCTGTTTCCCCCGGCATATGCAGCAACTTCAAGCGCATGCCGGCAATCGTTACATCAAGGACATCATCAAATACGTGGGTAGGCCGCAACAGTGCCAGCTGTGTTGTGTCTGCATGTAAGTTCGGTCCAATTCCCGCATTCAGGACCTGTTCATCAGGCAACAGACTGCCAAACATATGCATGCTGCGATAAAAGATTGTATCGGCCAGAACATTGACGATCTTGTCGATATAGCCTTCCGTCGAGCGATGAGCGTAGACGGGTACGGACAGACCTTTTGCCATTTCTTCAGCAGCAAACGCCTTCGCCCCGAAAACATGATCGGTGTGATTGTGGGTCAGGACAATCGCCTTCACCGGCTTTTTGGTGAGTTTACGAAATTCGGCAAATACTTCTTCCGCCTGGGGGCGACCCTCAAGCGTATCAACGATGACGACACCGTTGTCACCTTCCAGCATGATCGAATTGGCCAGACCATACCCCACCGCCACATAAACACCAGGAGCTGGATTGACGATTTCTTTCTTGAACAAAAGGCTGTGCCTGGCAAGCCGTGCTGCCCCATCGGAAGCAACAGTTTCAGCGTCGTCAGAGACAGATTTTTGTGCCGGACCGTCATCACAGGAGGCCAGAAAAATCAGCAGCAAACATGATATCAGTCGCAAGAGGTTGGACATTTCACGCCTCCTATCAGGTTTCAACAGCCAGCAAGGTCATTTCTTCCTGTCGTCCCCGAAGCACGACAGATCCCACTTCACTGACCTTCCACCGGTCATTCCCCGGCAGTTGCCTATAAAGGTCGGCAGATACCAGCAGGGGTTTATCCACTTTTTTACAATATTGTTCGATGCGAGCCGTCGTATTGATCGTGTCGCCAAAGAACACAACTTCCTGTTTCACGTCACCACATTGGGCGGCAACGACGGGTCCAGTATGCAGGCCAATGCGAAATTCCGGCACCACACCGAACTTCCGCATGTAGCTGGCAGAACGCGCTTCGATCCGTTCCTGAATTGCGAAACAACAATTCAGACATCGGGCATCTTTCAGGCCGTCCTTGCTGAACCAGGTCACGACAACTTCGTCACCGATGTAGCGATGAACTTCTCCACCCCACTCCAAAATCGGTTCTGTGATATCAAAAAAGAACTGCGCGATGAGTTCCTGCACACCCAGATCGCCAAGTTTTTCTGACAGTGGTGTTGAATCCTTGATATCCAGAAACAGAAAAACCCGGTCTTCACGCACGGGCTGGAGATAACGTCCTATCAGGATATTAACCAACACCCGCGGCCCGACAATTCGAACAATCTGGGTCACCGAAAACAGGATGAACATGACCAGGGTCACATAGATAAACAAGCTGGGGCCAACGCGAAAGCTGATAAAGGGGTCGAATTCAACGCCAATAATCAACTGACTTATGGGACCCGCAACAATAACCCCGCCCACCACAAGAACAGATCGCAGCAAAATGGCTGACAGAAAAGGCAGACGCCTGATAGGTTCGCCATATCGACCAGGTACCAGCAATATCTCGAACCCCCAGATAATACAGCCGCCAACAAAGCCATTGACCATCGTATGCCAGGCCACAAGACCCTCCATAGGAATACCGAAAATGCTGATATAGCCGGGTCCACCAAAAGAAGAAATGAACACCAGAACCGCAAACACCCTGAGCCGCCAGGCTGACCTATTGGATAATCTCATGCGTTCGAATAACCCTGTCATCATTAACCCCCTGCTCATCTATCCCCGGTATCGTTTTGTCAGATAATAGGGCTAATACGGTTTTGGCAATATCAGTTCCGTCGTTGGATAATTGAAACCCATTGGCGGCTACTTCAACGGTAGAATCCCGATCTCTGGTCGTGCCTGACTTGATCTGTCATAATCGCCCTGGTGGTTGATAATTTTTTGGGGCGAAGGCATGGCGGCTATCCGCAAGGTATTTGTATCTACTGGCACCTATTTCGTCGACATCCCCGATGCCGGTGTACATATCCTGTGTGGCTGCCCTTCTGATACGGTCAAAAGCCTGATCAAACGCGGTGTTATCGTCAGTGTTGAAGAAGGCGGTGTTCAGTTCGAGACCGGGCCCAACGTCATCCTGTTGTCCGACCGGGCCTTGCAGGGTGGCCGGTTCGCAAATCTGGGTGAGTTTCCGGTTCTGCAAATGCTCTATCGCCAGGGGTTAATTCTGCCTGGCCATCCCAACAATACCGGCAGTCGTCCCCTGATCATGGGTGCAGAACACCAGGTCAAGGCGCAACTGGATTACATTTACCGTGGAAACTATGGCCTGATTTCCGAACAGGAAATGATCGATTGCGGCATCGACGCGGAAGAAGCCAAGCAGTTGATGCGGATAAAACTGAAGTTTGCCTTTGGCCGGATCGCGCCGGCAGATGAACTTCTGGACACACGCATCGTTGACGATCAGGAAACAGATGTTCGCAACGGCGTCACAATCCAGCGTCTGGCAATGAATGTATTCCGGATTTCATTTGAGGGCGAAAGCATTGAGGTAGATCTTAATCTGGAGGCCCACGAAAATTATGGTCCTCCCTATACCCTTGGCATGCACGACATTGAACGCGGTTACTTTTCCGTCATCCATTCAGGCGATGGTGACGGCTGGGACGTGAACCGGCCAAGTATGTCCACGGTTTTCATGTTCCAGGGCCGTATCTATCTGGTCGACGCCGGCCCCAATGTGATCAACAGTCTGCATGCCCTGGGCATTGGTGTGAACGAAATTGAGGGCGTCTTCCACACGCACTCACACGATGATCATTTTTGTGGCTTGAATTCAATTATTCAGGCAGATCATCGGATCAAGTATTTCGCAACCCCCCTGGTCCGAAGTTGTGTCACCAAAAAGCTGACGGCATTGTTAGGTGTGGGCGAAGAAGATTTCGAAAAATATTTTGATATCCACGACCTGGTGCTCGATGACTGGAATGCCATCGACGGGCTGGAAGTCAAACCCTTGTTATCCCCGCACCCCGTCGAAACAACAATTTTCATATTCCGTACCATGTGGGAAAACGGGTACAAGACCTATGGTCACTTCGCCGACATCGTTTCCCGCAAGGTTTTGCAAAATATGATTGTTGAGGATCAGGAAACACCGGGCATCAGTCAGGCCGACTTCGACAAAACCTGGGAAAACTACCTGACGCCCGTGGACTTGAAACGGATCGATATTGGCGGTGGATTGATTCACGGCATGGCAGAAGATTTCAGCGACGACAGATCAGAAAAGATCGTTCTTTCCCACACCGCATTGAAACTGACGGATGCGCAAAAGGAAATTGGATCGGGCGCCGCTTTCGGTACTGTTGAAACGTTGATTCCCAATTACCAGAATTACAGCCGCCGGGATGCTTTCGTATATCTGAAGGCCTATTTTCCGTCCGTTGCTGAAGACCAGTTACGAATTTTATTGAACAGCCCGGTTCAACGTTTCAACCCTGAAACCATTATCATTCGGGAAGGTGAAGAAAGCGAATTCGTCAATCTTATTTTGACTGGCAACGTGGAGATGATCCAGTCAGACGAAAAAATTCATTCGTCTCTATCGTCAGGTGCCTTGCTTGGCGAGGATACAGCGCTTCACGGGTTGCCGTCCCTGCAAACATACCGGGCCAGTAATTTTGTCTGGTGCCTGCGCATTCCACGATCCCTGTATCTTGCTTTTGTGGCCAATAACAATTTGTTTGGCGAGATCTCTCACTTGCAGGAACGTCGCGAGTTCCTGCAACGCGTCACCTTGTTTGAAGAAGCGATTTCATATGGGGTTTTGAACAGAATCGCAGCCGTTATCGAAATCTGTTTTCATGAAGCGGGGACACAAGCCGATTTTCCGACAGACAACGCCTTGCTGGTCGTGGAAAGTGGTGAGGTCTTGCGGATAGATGCATCTGGTGTTGAAACAACATTCAAAGCCGGTTCATTTTTCGGTGAGGAAAAACTTTTTGGAGAGGACATTTCCATCCGGCTGAAATTCATTGAGCCGACACATCTTCTGTCCTTGCCCCTCGACATTATCGGGGAAATTCCCATCATTCGCTGGAAATTGTTCGAGAACCTGACCGGGCAAGTGGCCTGAGTATATTCTTCTCAGCGGTAGTCGTGACGGGCGCGGATTTTGAGCACCGCGAGGATCATGTCCAGCGATGGCGTTCGCACACCGACTAACCTGCCCATTTCGCAAATGGACCCCAATATTGCGTCCAGCTCGAGGGGACGTCCGGCTTCAATATCCTGCAACATTGAACTTTTATGGCTGCCAAGTGTCGCGACCTGATCAATCCGGCTTTCAATGCTGCCAACAAATTCACCGCCGGCGGCCGTCCCGACGTCACTGACTTCCCGCATCATGATTTTCGCCAGGCGACGCATATCAGCATCATTGGCAAGGGTGCCAAGGTTGGCTCGTGTCAACGCACTCAGAGGATTGAAAACACCTGTGCTCAGCAGCTTGTTCCAGACGTCATTTCGGATTGTTCCTGACACCCTGGTTTCAAAACCAGATTGGTTCAGCAATTCTGCCAACCACAGACAGCGTTCAGACATTTCGCCGGTTGGTTCTCCGATATCGAAACGGTTACCGAAAACACATCTGACGACACCTGGCTTTGGCATCTCGGCCGAATATCCAATGATCCCGCCGATCGCCCTTTCAGGTCCGATCCGTCGCCAAAAATCACCGCCGGGGTCAACGCTTTCCAAAGGCCGGGCCGAACGCTGACCTTCCAGTCCGTAATAATACCACCAGGGAATGCCGTTCATGGCCGTAATGACAGCAGTATCCGGTCCAAGCAACGGCCCAATATTGGCTCCCGATAGTGAAATCGCCTTTACGCTGATAATGACAAAATCCTGCGGTCCAAGATCAGCTGGATTGTCCGTTGCAGTAACCTGCACCGTTTGACTGCCGCTGCAACCTTCAAGCCGCAGGCCGTCTTTTTTCATGGATACCAGATGCGGTCCCCTCGCGACGAGGGATACGTCAAGGCCTGCCGCAGCCATACGCCCCCCCATGCACCCACCGATAGCGCCCGCACCAAAAATACAAACTTTCATTGTACGCCTGCAACATAGATCCGGATTACGCCGGATATTACCCAATCTACCAAAATTTGCCCGATTGTTGCCCGATTTCAGATATTCGGCAAATATTATTTGGCAGATGGATACAATAAATTGTTCAATCAAACTTATTGGCGAACAGGAACCGTCTGAATATTACTAATAACTTCGGTAACATAATAACCAATTGAGAAAAAACACTATGAAGTTGTATAACTATTTGATTCAACTTGAATAAATGGTCTTGCCAAACAATCGATAATTCCATACGTTTTTTTACTGTTCTCTTTGAACGGGAAAGACCTGCTTCAAAAAGAACCAGTTCTGGAATTTTTCTATTACTTTCACTCTTTTCCTGATTTTCGCTGAATTTTATTCTAACCGACTTGGATTGATAATATGACTTTGCGCGACTTGCTCGACCAGGTTATCCGGACAACTCTGGAAGGTCGGTATGAAGACGCGCTGTTAATGTGGTCAACACGACACGAATGTGCACCGGAAAACTGCACAATACATACGGCTGCAGGTGTTTGTTCCAGCGTATGTGTTCTCCCTCGCTTGCTCGAAATGTCGCTCGTCTATAACCGCGACAATGCCTACAACGCCTATCAGCAACTTAAGGAATATGTTGGCAGCGAGGCCTACCAGCAGATGAAAAAAGAAGATACTGCGAGCTGACAGCCGTCAGAAAAAACTGCTCGCCCACTGAAAATTTCAATATCATGATTTCAGGCATCGCCTGATGGCTTTTGCTATCTGTCGTGTGCATACTCTGTCTGTCGGCTGGTATTCGGGCTGTCGACCAGGTCTCGGGCGTCTAGAGGACAGGAACTGAATTATGGTGGTAGAGCCAAAAGCTTCGACCGTCCTGGTTGTTGATGATGAAAACCTTTTTCTGGAATTCCTTACCGCTATTGTCGATCAGGAGCATTCAGTGCTCCAGGCAGCAAGCGGCGAAGAAGCATTGGACGTTGCCCGAAAGTCCAACCCCGACCTTATCCTTCTGGATATTCGCATGCCGGGGATGGATGGCTATGACGTGCTGAGAGCTTTGAAAAGCGACCCGATTACAACCGACATTCCCGTAATTTTTGTGACTGCGTCCAACTCGGCTGATGACGAGGTTAACGGCCTGGCGGTCGGTGCCGTTGACTATATTACAAAACCCCTGGTGCCTATCGTCGTCAAAGCCCGCGTGAATGCCCATCTGGAAATCAAAAACCAGCGGGATTTCCTGAGAAAACTGGCCACTCTTGATGGTTTGACCGGTATTCCCAATCGCCGTGCCTTTGATGATGCATTGGCCATGGAATGGCGTCGTTCTCAACGCAACAAGACATCGCTGTCGCTGGCTCTCATAGACATTGATCACTTCAAGCTCTTCAACGACAGCTATGGCCACCTTGAAGGCGACGATTGCCTGAAACGGTTTTCTGACAGTTTGCGAAAATGCCTTCATCGTCCAGGTGATTTGTTTGCACGTTACGGCGGCGAAGAATTCGTATGTCTAATGCCTGACACGGATATCAAGGGGGCTAAAGACGTTGCGGAAAAAATGCGAAAAGCTGTTGAGTGGCTGGATATTCCTCATGACACTTCTCCGGTTGCCGATGTGCTGACCGCGAGCTTTGGATTGGCAACGACAATTGCAGGCAGCAACCAGGACCTGAGTAATGTGAACGATCTGATTGCAAGGGCAGACCTGGCCCTGTATCAAGCCAAGGAGCAAGGGCGCAACTGTATCGTCCTGGACGGCAGTCCTCCGATCTGAGCCAATATGTGCAGAAAGAAATGCCTGACATGTCAGACGCCACCGATTTGGAACAAAAGCTGTTTGATCTTGAGGCACAAATCGCCATTCAAAATCGCACAATTGATGAACTAAGTGACACTCTCGCCGAGCAGTGGCAGAAAATTGACAAACTTACGCGACAAGTCAGCAAGTTAAACGACCGTCTGGCCGCAGCAGAAGGTGATTTGCACACCGTTTTGCCTCAGGACCGCCCACCACCACATTATTAAATACGTCCACCTGATGAGGATGATACCGGCATCAGTTCATTTGATTGCCGGCAACCCCTGGTCGACATTGCGTGAAATAAGCCTGCTGCGATTTGCCACATGGAGATCGCATGGCCGATATTGCAACATTGTCGTTTAAGAATGGTGCAGTGAGCTGTTTCGCCCCTTGCATCAAGTTCCCATTTTGCGTGGTCACATGACACTTTCAAGCTTTCAAGTCAGAATCCTGGCTGTCCTGGTCGGTCTTCTGGTGCTGGTTGTCGATCTCCAGATCCCGCTGGGAGTCGCGGCCGGCGTGCCCTATATCGCCGTTGTCATGATTGGATTGTGGTTACCGGGGCAACGTGATGTCATCGTTATTGCGGTTCTGTCTTCGATCGCAACCATCATTGGATACCTTTATTCCAGCGACGCCGGTATCAGCTGGATGGTCATTTCAAATCGGGTTTTGGCACTGGCAGCGATCTGGGCCTGTGCGGTCGTCGTACTGCTCCTGAAAAAAACTTTGCTTGAACTTGAGGAAGCCAAGAAACAGGCTGAACAGCTACTGGAAATCTCTGAAGCCATTGTTATTGAGCTGGATACAGATCTCTGCATTAAATCAATAAACGAGCTCGGATGCCGCGTGCTGGGCTACAGTGCATCAGAATTACAGGGTCGGTCCTGGGCTTCTGTCTCGGTATCCGCTGACAAACGTAAAGCCGTAAATGAGCGTTGGCTGGCAGCAACTTCTGGCAAATCACCCATGCCGGCGAGAAATGAAAGTGAGTTGCTTTGCCGATCCGGTGAAAAGAAATTCATCATCTGGCGTAATCATGTTCTGAGGGATAACGACGGCAAAATCACAGGCATTCTCAGTTCTGGCCAGGACGTTACGTCGTTGAAAAAGGCTGAGTCCGAATTGCGGCAGATGAATTTCAGCCTGGAAAGCAGGGTCGCGGAGCGTGCCCGTGAATTGCGTATGATCACGGATCAGCTGCCGGTTCAAATATCACGATTTGATACGGCTGAACGATACGTTTTTGTGAACCGGACCAGCGCTGACCGGCTGGGAACGACGACTGATCTGGCGGAGAACAAAACAATAGAGGAAGTTGTGGGATCCGGCATTTACCCGCATTTGCGAGACAGAATCGCCCGATCAATCTCTGGAGAACCACAGGATTTTGAGGAGACGCTTGTATATCCTGATGGCACGCAAAGGGAAGTTCGTGTTCAGTATCTTCCGGATTTTGATTCACAAGGTAACGTTACAGCCGTGATCGGCCTGGTCATCGACATGACCGAAAGTCGAAAGACAGAACGTTCCCTTTCCCGCAGCGAGAACAGATACAAGACAATTTTTGAATCCGGTAATGTTGCAATCATTCGCACTGACCCGATCACAGGAAAAGCTATCGAAGCCAATGATCGTGAGGCGGAAATACTGGGATACAAGAATCGGGCCGATCTGCTCGAAAATTATGAAGCCCACAAGCACTGGTATTCGATGGAAGACCGGGAAAAATGGCTGGCGTCAAAAAAGGCTGGAGAAGTCAGCTGGGACGCGGAGCTGCGCATGATCACGCGTCAAGGTAACTCGGTCTGGCTACATACATCGTCGGTTTTTAACCAATCCGAAAACACTGTTGATATTATTTCCGTTGATATTACGAAATCAAAAGAACAGGAAAAGACGGTTCTGACGGCCCGCGAAGAAGCTGAATATGCCAACCGGGCCAAATCAGAATTCCTTGCGAACATGAGCCACGAATTGCGGACGCCGCTGAATGCCATTCTCGGGTTTTCCCAGATTATTCGGGACAAGGTGTTTGGCGCTGACGACATTGCCCGATATGCCGAATATGCAGGGGACATCTACGAAAGTGGCGATCATTTGCTGGCGATTATCAATGACGTCCTCGACCTGTCTCGTATTGAAGCCGGGAAATCAAACCTTCGATACGAAGCAATTGAAACAGAAAGACTGGTTACAAATTGTGTGAAACTGGTGAGCGGGAGAATTCGAGAATCCCGCCAAACGATTTCCATGGAACTCCCCCCCATGGAAAACACCCTTCACGCGGACAAACGGATGTTGAAACAAATGCTGTTGAACCTGTTGTCAAACGCCAACAAGTTCACGCCAACGTCCGGGCACATCTCAATCTATGCAGGTGAATCAGACGCCGGTTTATTCGAACTGACAGTTACTGATAATGGTATCGGCATCGCTGAAGAGGACTTGCCACGGATCATGCAGCCCTTTGGGCAAGTTGAAGATACGTTTACCCGCCAGTTTGATGGGTCGGGCCTTGGATTGCCGCTCGTTGCATCGCTGGCGGAACTTCATCAGGGTGGCTTGAAGATCAAAAGTGAACCCGGGAAAGGTACAACGATTACGATCTGGCTGCCCTTTCACCCGTCGATGTAATCAATTCCTCGACTTCACGTCAAAAAGACGGTGAAAATTGTGGTTTATCTTGCCAGGATGTTCCAGACTTGCGCACGGAATGAGACCGGCAGTGCCTTTACGGATTTATAACCGCCAGGAGCCGGATTTGTAACCGCCAGGAGAAAGCGTCAAATGCATTTGAAACGACAGACATTGCCCACATTGGCTTTGGGTGTCTCATTGGCCATGAGCCAGTTTTTTCCTGCGTTCACGACAGCTGCCTATGCGGATATGGCAACCGGCCTGGAGGCTTTCGCGGTTAAGGATTACAAACGCGCCTATCGTGAATTTGAAAAAGCCTGGAAAGCAGGCGACGCCGGCGCTGCCTACAATCTGGGTATGATGTATGACGGCGGCTATGGTGTTCCCAACAGCAGAATGGAAGCCGCAAAATGGTATCGTCTGGCCGCTGATCGGGACATTGTCGAAGCCATGAACGTCCTCGGCATCGCTTATATGCGGGGCGTCGGCGTTCACAAGGACCCACATATGGCGCTGGAATTGTTTTTCCGGGCGGCTTCAAAAGGATATGCACCAGCGCAGTTCAGTCTGGGAGCCTTGTATTATGCAGGTGCTGGTCCGCTGAAAACAGACGTGCAAAAAGCGATTGAGCTTTTTACCAGGTCCGCAAATGCCGGACATCCACCTGCACAGTTGGCATTGGGTAAATTGCTGCTGGAAGACCAGTTTGTCGAAATGGACCGAATTGCAGCCTGGCAGTGGCTGGCCCTGGCCCTTGAAGGTGGTGAGCGGTCCGCCCGGCGTGCGCTCGACAAGCTTGCCACAAAAATGACACCATCCGAGATGACAAAGGCAAACGAGGCCCTGAAAAAAATCAGGGCGTCTCGCAACGACAACAATCAAAATAAAGAGATAAACAAATCAGAATGAAGATTATTATTACCTGTGTATTTAGCCTGACGTTAGTCGTTGTTCTGGCATCTCAATCAATCACTGTCCGGGCGCACTCAGGAGAAAACAAGAACGATCCCAGGCATGTTGCCATGACCACTCTTGGCCAAAACATGAAAGCGATCAGCAGGGCCGTAAAATCAGGGAATATCACGGCCGATTTACCTCAGAAGGCAGCAGAAATCCACAAGATATCCAATGGCCTGGTGGCTTTGTTCCCCAAGGGTAATGAACTTCCCGAAAGCCGCGCCAAGCCGGAAATCTGGTCTGACAGTGCCGGTTTTAACGCCGCGAACAACAACTTCATCAAAGCCGCCAGTGATCTTGCAAACGCTCTAAAGTCAGGGGATATCGCCGCCAGTAAGCTGGCTCTTAAAGCAACAGGTAAAACCTGTGGCGGTTGCCACAAAGCTTACCGGTTACCAAAAAAATAGATTACATGAATGAACGGCGAATAAGGTTCAGGCCCATGAGCAGGAATATGAACAGAATCAGTTTCTGAAATCGTGTTGCATCCATGCGCCGACGGATAGCTTCCCCAACGGAAAATCCCAGCAAGGTTGGTACAATCATCGCCATGGACATCACCGCCAGGTCCCTGGTCATCAATCCATTTTGCCAGTAGCCAAATAACAACGGCACACTGCCAATAAACAACAGCACACCGGAGGCCCGGACAAAGTCATCTTTTTCAATCCGGCGGGATACAAGATAGACCACCATCGGCGGCGACCAGATCGCGGTCAGTCCACCCAGAACCCCTGACAGACTTCCGGCGACAACCTGGGCCAGACGATCATAGCGCTTTGGCAATTCCGGTGGCTTCACAAACAAACTGGTTGAAGCGAACAGAACGACGACGCAGCCAAGGACAAAGATCAGGGAAGACGTGGAAATTTGCGCTGAAAAGCCCGTAAAAATCCACAACACGACTGCCAATGCCAGCGCGAAAGGCCAATAGGTTTTCAGGGTTTGGCGGACATTGCCGGTTCGGTAAATCTGCCAGATATTTGTAAAGAAAATCGGCATGATGGCCAGGGCAATTGCCACACGCGGATCATAAACCTGCCCCAACAGTGATATCGATGTTGCCGGCAGCCCGATGCCGATTGTTCCCTTGATCGTTCCCGCCAGAAAATAGACTGCCAGGGCAATCAGGAAAAACTCATCGAACATTTTGTGTTGTTGCCTTGATCTCAGGAGTTATTGATATTGTCGATGTAATCAGTGACATCCTGCAATATCTTCGGCAGCAAGGTGATCCGGTTATCAATTATTTCCCAATCCTCTGATTTCCCTGCAGCCTCAAGCTCGGCGCACAAATCTGCCAGGATATTCGCACCAACGGAACGCGAAGATGATTTGAGTTTGTGTGCAGCACCCCCGACTTGCGGCGCGGCCTTGTCATGGAAGGCTGCCATGATTTCGTCCACATTTGCCGTTGCCGGTCCGACAAATTCGCTCAAAATTTCTCTGAAAGTTTCTTCGTCATCGCCAAAAACACTTTTCAAAGCGGCCGGGTCGACAGGCGCGGGGCCAGCGTCTGAGATGTCGGTAGAAACCACCGCTTCGTCTGCCGGACTGGCTGTCGTCGGCATCGGATCGACGGGATCAATATTTGCGTCCCTGGCCTGCGGCATCCATTTGGTCAGGCGTTCTTTCAGTTTCTCCATATCCAGTGGCTTGGAAAGATAGTCATCCATATCTGCTTCGAAGCAGGCGTCGACATCTTCTTTCATCACACTGGCTGTAATTGCAATGATCGGCATCCGACTGCCTGAATCCAGCTCTGCTTCCCGGATCATGCGGGTCAGTTTGAAACCATCGATATTCGGCATGTGACAATCGGTTAGCAAAATTGCATAGTTTTTCGATTTTTGCAGCATCAGGGCTTCGACCCCGTCATTGGCGATATCGACGGCATAGCCGAGAAGACCAAGTTGTCTGCGGATCACATCCTGATTGGTCAGGTTGTCTTCGGCCAGCAAAATAAGTTGCCCGGCGGCTTCCGCCTCCTCGACTGTCGGCACATATTTTTTCGTCTTTTTCGTATCCGCATCTGTGCTGTATTCGACTTCAGGACTGGCGCGTCCGGCAGCGATTGCAACGCTGCGTACAAACGATGTCCGCTGCAGCGGGTCTGCATCAACATAAATTGCTTCCGGAAACTCCAGGCGCTTGCGTTTCGAGCGCCCCCGACACGCTATTAGAAAACGCACACCTTCGAATTCGGCTTTTGTCTTGAGGCGTTTGACCAGGTCTATCTTGTCGTCAAGTGGCCATTCGGACCCCATCATCACAACATCAAACGCCTGATCAGACTTTGCAGCTGTGACCGCTGGCGCTATGCCCTCCAGACGATCAATGACTTCAGCACGAGCGTTATTATGGGTCAGATACTGTGGCAACAAGGACGCGAGGTCGGCATCGCCGATGGCCAGCAAGATATTAAGGCCGGAAAGGTCCTCTTCTTTATCATCCAGGGCCTGGTCCGCAACAGGCAACGACAAATTCACGCTGAAAACGGAACCCTCGCCATCAACACTTTCAACATCGATCGTACCGCCCATTAATTCCGTCAGGCGTTGGCAAATCGACAGACCAAGCCCGGTGCCGCCAAATCGGCGCGTTGTGGATTCGTCCACTTGCGAAAAGGCCTGGAACAAAGTGGCCCGTGCCTTTTCAGGAATACCAATACCTTCATCAATGACCTGAAGCCTGACACCGACCCGGCCATTTTCGACATCCCCGATCTGGTCTGCCCGGAGCAGAACCTTGCCACGCTCTGTAAATTTGACCGCATTGCCGCCCAGATTGTACAGGATCTGACGCAGTCGAACCTGGTCACTGATGACAAAGGGTGGCAAGTCCGGATCAACAAATACGCTGAGGCTGATTTGCTTGTTCCGGGCGTTGACCGCCATCGCCTCTCCCACGCCTTCCACAACTTCCCTGAGGGAAACAGGTATTTCCTCCAGGTCAAGTTTTCCGGCTTCGATCTTTGAGAAATCCAGAATGTCGTTAATGATCGTCAACAGGGCGTGGGCTGAGCCCTTGACGGTTCTCAGCATTTGTCGCTGATCATCATCCATTTCAGTTTCGCCAAGAATATCGACCATGCCAATGACACCGCCCATTGGCGTGCGAATTTCATGGCTCATTGTTGCCAGGAAACTGGCCTTGGCCTTTGTTGCTTCTTCGGCTGCATCCCTGGCATCCATCAGGGCTTGTTCAGCCCGTTTGCGATCAGAAATATCACTGAGCACGACGACGGCACCACCGGATGTCATCGGGGCTTTTCGAATACTGATTGCAGTTGACGTTTCGGCGATCTGCATTTCAGTTTCAACCGCCTCGTTGTTCGCCAATCCTTTTATTCGCGCTTCGACAAAGCTGTCGGAAAATTCATCCATACCCACATAATCGCCGCGCTGGGCGT
>Ga0233449_1002380_pt1 | contig 15006 bp, 10 predicted proteins | sample SI_124_October20_FD_183012 | JGI IMG/M metagenome (GOLD analysis project Ga0233449, IMG submission 183012) | Seawater microbial communities from Saanich Inlet, British Columbia, Canada - SI_124_October2016_200_MG | ecosystem: Environmental > Aquatic > Marine > Inlet | place: Canada: British... | reverse complement strand
CTGATTTTACCGATCCTGCTCATGACTATTTTTATTGTGCTTGGAACGCCGGTCATTGTACTGCTGATCGGATACCTGTCCAGAGGAAAAAGCCGGCCGGCTTTCATGATTGGTGCAATCATTAATCAGATCTCCGAGTTTTCTCTGATCCTGGCCACGCTTTGTCTTCAGGCAGGAGTCTTTAATGACAGGATCTTCCTGGCCATTACACTGGCGACAATAGCTACCATATTCTTTTCCGGTCTTGGTCAACAGATGATTAGCAGACTGTATGATATGATGCACACATCACTGGTTTTTATTGACCGCAGGAGCAGAGCCGGTGAACAGGAGCTGGAAGATTTTGAACTACAGGGCCATTGTGTGGTCATCAGCTATAACGAAATTGCCGAAAAAGTGATACAATACCACCTTGCAAACGGCAAGCGGGTTCTCCTAATCGATATTGATCCGGATGTGCATGATGTAATGCGTTCCTTTCACGACAATCTTCGCTGCATATATGCGGATATTTATGACCCCGACATCTGGGAAGAATTAAAATTTTCAGAAGCAGAGTCCATTATTTCCTGCATGGTGGGCGGGCATGATGCTGAACTTGGTCTGCTGCGCTGGCAGGATGAAACGACCAGTGCAGTGCCCTTTATTGCCACAACGGATTCGCACCGTGATGCGGCTGACCTGTACGCCCATGGAGCTAAATATGTGATCCAGACCGAACAGCTGGCATCGGAACGATTTGAAGGACTGCTGAATGAAACCGGTTCAGCCCCGGATCTCTTGGAGAAAAAAGGTAAAGAACATTACAGAAAGCTTCTGGACGGGGAGAATAAAATAGGAATGAATCCTAAACAAAAAATGGAAATTGAAAAGAAGTGGCGAGAATTTCGACTTCAAGAGGAAGATGATAACAGAACAAGTGCCACAACGAACATAACTTGAACATAATTAAGGATAAAATAAATGGATAATATCAATGGCATAAGACTGAAGGACATATACAGTATTGTGCCTAAGCGACTGGCGCAGGTCCTGGAAGAGGAAGGGGTTCATACGGTGGGTCAATTGGATTCACTGGACATGGAAGAATTCAATAAATACCGGGAAGCGGATGAAACGCTGAAAGGATATCTTGAGCAGCTCAAGCATAAGATAGCAGCTAGCCCTGACGAGATCCGGGCCGCGGCCGGCGCAGGACAGATTGAGCTGCCTGATGATGAACAAGATGATTTGAAATTCATGAAGTCTTTCACCCGGGTGCTGAACGAATATCACAATTTGGAGTCTATGGGTGCGCCAAGTAAGAGTACGGTTCTGGATTGGAAATCCCTAAAAACAAAGGAAGAAGGAATTTATATTGAGTTCAAATCTTCTTTGCTATGGGATTACCACCAGCAGAAGACCAACAAGGATCTGGAGCAGGTCTGCGCCAAGACCATTGCTGCATTCCTGAATAGGAATGGTGGACGGCTGATCATAGGTGTAAGTGATGATGGCGAAGTGCTGGGATTGGAAAAGGATCTGTCATCCTTTGGGAAAAAGAGATCTGCCGCAGACCAGTTCAAACTTCGGGTTACTAATGTCATTGAATCGTACTTGGGAAGCTGGATTCTTGGCTTAGTGAGGATAAAACTCCTTTCAGTGGGGAAAAAGAAGATCTGCGTGGTGCGGGTGCAGGCTGCACCTGAACCCTGTTATCTGAAGATGAAGGATGGAACTGAGATATTTTATATTAGGTCTTCCGCAAAGTCAATTCCCCTGAAGTCTTCTGAGATACAGAAGTATATTCAGAATCATTGGAAAACCTGATATCAAAAAGTCAATGAAATGACCAAAACTGAACTGAAACAGCTTTCACAATGCAAAGAGATGGTAGAAAAACTAAACTCTACCAACAGCAAAAATGAGAAGATGGAGATCCTAGGGCAGTACGGCAGCCTTAAAACTCTTTTAAAATATGTTTATAATCCCTACTGGAAGTTTGGCATCACAACAAAAATCCTGAAGGCCAATCCGGGCCTGGCAGATACAAAAACAGATAAGCTGTATAATCTGCTTGATAACCTCAGGAATAGAATTTACACCGGCCATGAAGCCATAAGAAAAGTCAATGGGTTTATTGATAAAAACAATGACTACAGGGAACTGCTCTATAATATCATAGACCGCAACCTTAAAACCCGCACAGACGCTAAATTAATTAATAAGGTTTTTCCGGACCTGATCCCGACGTTTGAAGTAGCATTAGCGCAGAAATTTGAAGACCACGCCCATAAGATCGACTGGAATGATACCTGGTATGGTTCCCGTAAACTGGACGGCGTGCGGGTGCTCGCCCGCAAAGAAAAAAACAAGGTAAAGTTTTTTTCCCGCAATGGAAATGAGTTTGGTACATTAGATATTATTAAGGGCGAGTTAGAGGCCCTGGGAGCGGATAATTTTGTACTGGATGGTGAAATGTGCATTATTGATGATAATGGGTCTGAAAATTATAAAGCTATTGTGAGTCAGATTAAGCGGAAAAACGATACGGTCGAGAAACCCATGTATGTGGTATTCGATGTATTAACTCTCAAAGAATTTGATGATGGGCACAGTCAATCAGTCCTATCCGACAGGCTGAAGCTGATTCAGCCCTATGCCGTTGAATGCTCCCATATCAATAAGCTGGAAATGTCGGTTATTACAGATGAAAAACATGCCGTCGCTAAATTAGATGAAGCGGTCAAACAGGGCTGGGAAGGGTACATGATGCGCCGGGACTGCGAATACGAAGGAAAAAGGACCCGGAACTTGCTGAAGATGAAAAAGATGCAGGATGCTGAATATACCGTGCAGGACATTGTGGTGGGTCCTATCCGCATTATTGATAAATCCAGCGGGCTTGACAAGACAATCGAAGCACTGACCAGTGTGATCATTGAACACAAGGGGTGTAAAGTTTCAGTCGGCTCAGGGTTTAGCATAGATGACCGCATTAAATACTATAAGAATCCGGAGCTGATCATAGGAAAGGAGATCACGGTAAAGTATTTTGAAGAAAGCACAGATAAAAAAGGTGATGTTTCCCTTAGGTTCCCAGTGGTAAAATATGTTTTTGAATCTGGAAAAAGAACGGTATAAAAACAACCCTTTGTTGAAAAAAACTAAAGCAATTAAATGACCAAAACTGAACTGAAGCAGGCCGTAGTAAAGATCAAGAAATTCTTGAAACAGCAGGATTATGATGCCATTGATACCGGTATTGAACTGGCCTGTGCACTAAATGAACCGGCGAATGCCAAATACTGAGATAAGACATTAACATAACTCATTAAAGGAGAGAATCATGGATACTAAAAACTACATCAGCCAGGCCCAGACCTATAAGCGGTCTGTGGCATCCCGATACCTGCCCGCCGGAAGCGAAGAAATCGTATCAAAAATAAGGGAAGCAGACCAGTATCTCTTGTCCGTTAAGTATGACGGACATTTTTACCTCTTATGCTGTGAAAAGGGAGCAGTGACCTTGGTGAGCCCCGGCGGAAACGTCATTGATGACCTGCCTTTGCTGGCAGAGGCCAAAGAACTGCTGAGTAAGGCCAAGGTGAAGGATGCCTGCATTCCTGGTGAACTCTACTTCCGCAAGGAAGGACGCTCCCGGGTTTTTGATCTTACAGCCAATCTGGATGATAAATCACCGGATATATGTTTTGCTGCATTCGATATTCTATCCATCGATGGAAAGGAATATGAGCGCAGTGAACTGGTAGAAAAACATAAGAAGCTGGATGAGCTGTTTCCAGAAGGGGGTAAGGTTCATTCTGTAGGCTCCAAATCTGTGGAGAGCCGTAAGGATATCCAGGATTACTTCAAGCAGGTCGTGGAAACAGACGGCCAAGAAGGTGTAGTAGTAAAATCTTCCGAAGGGATGATCTACAAGTTAAAACCCAGATGTACGCTGGATGGCGTGGTCATCGGTTTTGTAGAAGGCGAAGGCGATCGGGTCGGCATGCTCCGGGAAGTACTGGTAGCCATGCTCCGGGATGAGAAAATCTACCAGATCACGGCCAAGGTAGGAAACGGGTTTACCGATGATGACCGCAAGAACCTTTTGAAGACGCTGGCAAAATCAAAAGTGGAATCCAATTATATTGAAGCTTCCGGCGCCAAGGTAGCTTTTACTATGGTGAAGCCTGAAATGGTTATAGAGTACTCCAGCATTGACCTGGCGGTGGAAACATCAAAAGGTACCATTCGCAAGATGAGCCTCACGTACGGCGATAATGGCTACAGCGCCGAGCAGAATCTGCCATGCGTCAGCTCCATGAGCCCGGTGTTTTTGCGCATCCGGGATGACAAGAAGGTGAATAAGGATGATATCCGCTTTTCACAGATCACGGATATTGTTGAGCTGGCAGGATCAGGCGAAGCGGTTGAGCTAAAGGAATCTGAAATACTGAAACGGGAAGTGTTTGTAAAGGAAAGCAAGGGGCAAAAAATGGTACGCAAGTTTATGCTCTGGAAAACCAACAAGGAAAAAGACCCTGACTATCCTGCTTTTGTATTTCATTATACTGATTTCAGTCCTACACGCAAGGCGATGCTGAAAAAAGATATAAAGGTGTCAGATTCAAAAAAACAGATAGAACAGATCTATGCGGATGAAATAGCAGAAAATGTAAAAAAGGGTTGGGAGCCGGCGTAAAATGAAAAAGATCCAAAATATCATGGTTGCTCTAACGGGTGACAACAATGAACAGGCAGTTGTTTCTGAAGCAGTTCGGTTTACTGAGCAGCTAAATGGTACCCTAACAGCCATCAGGGTTAATGATATCCATGCCGGTGAAATGAGTATGATGATGGACAGTCCAAAGGAGATCAAGGCTGAAACAATTCGCTTACAGATCATTGAATATGGTTTTAAAGACTATGCGGATAAGTTAGATATTCGTATTGTTAAAGGAGAAGATATTGGTGAAACCATAGCTGAAAACTGCAGCGATTGTGACTTATTGATTATTGGTCATCGGAAGATGAGTGATTTTAAGGCCGGTATATTTGATTCTACCGATGAAGGCATAACCAATGATGTTTCCTGCCCCGTGTTGGTAGTGGAGAAGAAATAAGTCAAATTTGTCTGTAGAAAGAATGATAAGCCGAACTATTAACAGCATCGGTATTAAAAGAAACTATTAAAGATGAAGGATTTTAATAAACTCGGTCTTGACCCTGAAAGTGAAGATGATGTTCGTAAATATTTAGAAAAAAAATACAAATGACTAAACTAAAATCACCCAGGACACTATCCAAGAGCCGGTTCAAATCTGCACTGGAATGCCCTACCAAGCTGTTCTATTCCGGTAAGAAAAAAGAATATGCCAACCAGATGGCTGAAAATGAATTTATGATGGCATTGGCAGAAGGCGGCTTCCAGGTGGGAGAACTGGCCAAGTATTCCCATCCCTGCTGCCCAGAAATCGGACACTGCGGGCATAATATCAAAGCGCTGAACTACCATGAATCACTGGAAGAAACAGCAAAATATATTCATAACGAGAATGTTATACTCTATGAACCTGCCGTGGCCTTTGAGAACTTTTTTATTCGCATTGATGTGCTGGTTAAGAACGGGATGGATGTAGAACTGATCGAAGTAAAAGCAAAATCCTTTGATTCCAAGAATGGGAGCTTCCGTAATGCAAAAGGAACGGGAGATTATATTGACCGGCCTTGGCGCCCCTATCTGTATGATGTTGCATTTCAAACCTGGGTGATGGAGCAGGCCTATCCTGACTGGAATGTTGAGCCGTACCTGATGATGGCGGATAAGGCTGCAGAAGCAACCGTGGACGGAATTAATCAGCTATTTCGTGTCAGGAAGAACGAAAAGAACCGCACCGTGATCGAAGTAACTGAAGAAATCACTCCTGACCGGCTCGGCGACTCGGTGCTGGTCAAAGTTCCGGTGAGAGAATACGTGGAAATGATCTGGCACGGCCAGGACATTGATCCTCGGAAAAAAGAATTTGAAGAGTTTAAGAATTTTTTTGATAGAGCCCGAGAGTATGCCGGCTATTACGATCGGGATGAGCGCTACCCTGTAACCGTGGGTCTGAAATGCAAGCACTGCGAGTACAAAAATACAACGGAATCGGCAGCCAAAGGATTGAAAAGCGGTTATATGGAGTGCTGGCAGGATAAGTTTGGTGATGATTATGATTTTGAAGAACCTCATGTATTTGAACTTTGGGATTTCCGGCATACTAAGGATGCACTGGAACGGGGCATCCATTTTTTAAAAGACCTGAGCTTTGAAGATCTGTTCAGATCGGAGCCCAAAATTCCTGACAAAGGTATGGGCCGTGTGGACCGCCAATGGCTCCAGGTGAAAAAGCGCACCGGCAGGGACATGGAAGATGAACACATTAACCCGGAACTATTCGATGAGATGAATGAATGGGATTATCCATTACATTTTATTGATTTTGAAACCAGCATGGTGGCTATTCCGTTCTCCGCTGGCCGTCGTCCTTACGAACAGACTGCTTTTCAGTTTTCCTGCCACAGTCTATATGAAGATGGGCACATGGAGCACCGGGAATGGATTCACAGTGAGCCGGGAGTCTTCCCCAATTATGAATTTACGCTGGAATTGAAGAAGGCTCTGGGAAATGATGAAGGTACCATTTTTCGCTATTCCAATCACGAAAATACCGTTATGCGTCAGATCTATCGTCAGATTGAGAAAGATGATGAGATTGATATTTTTAAGGATAATGGCACATCCAATATAGAAATATTAGATTGGATCGAGACGATCACCAATTGGAAAGTAAAGGATCTGGATGGCAAGGAGTCTCGAGATCGGGGGGTCCGGGACATGATCGACCTTTGGAAATGTGTAAAAAGCTATTATTATCACCCCATGATGAAGGGGTCCAACTCCATCAAACAGGTTTTGCCTACGGTGCTGAAGGTGAGCAAATTTTTAGAAGATAAATATTCCCAGCCTATGGAGTTCGGGATAAACCTGAACGGCCGCGTTCTTTGGCAGAAGGATGCCCATGGGAAAGTCATAGATCCTTATAAACTGCTTGAACCGATCCACGATGATATTGAGGCAGATGAGCTGTACCTGGAACGAGGTGAGATCCGGGATGGAGGGGCGGCCATGGTGGCCTACGCCAAGATGCAGTTTACCCAGATGAGTGACCAGGAACGGCAGAACATCACCAAAGCACTGCTGCGTTACTGCGAAATGGATACACTGGCCATGGTTATGATCTACGAGCACTGGCTGTCGTGCAGGGTTCAATAGTTAAAATGTGCACTCTTACAAGGAACAGCATTAATAAAGGAGGTTACCATTAATATGAGTGAGCAACTTGTACGTACTACAGACTATAAAAAAAAGAGGTAAATTATATTTTATAGATTTAGATGGTAATCTGTGTGAAGCAGTTATGTGTGGATTGATTGTGGAATGATGATTATATTGGGGGGGGGAATTAAAAGGGGGATTTGAAATGACAAATATTAATGAATTTGGAATAGTAAGAGATAAGTCAGTAGAGGATTTTTATTGGGATTGTCTAAAAGACTGGGCTGATGAAACTATTACTGATTTAATGGATAGTAGCTATGGAGACTTTGATGAATATCAAGAAGAATTAGAAAACTATCTTGGAGTAATAACAGTCATTCAAATAGATAAAACTGATTTGGATAATAAATCCTTTGACTCTAATCAAGAATACGAAGAATCACTTGAAACGGTTGTAGATAAAGATAAACTGTCAAAAATTTTTAAGGTAATAAATACTAGAAAAGAATGGTTTAGTACAAGTGATGTACCAGAAGATGAAATAGCCGTATTATTATTTACAGATGAATGGGATTTTATAACTTATTATGGATTACACAAGGAAGAGACCCCAGATGAGGATGAATTTGATTCTAGAACTTAAAAGTCTTTCTAGCTTAGATCTGAAAAATTCTCCTCTTTTAACTAATCTAGATGTGGAAAAGATAAAAAGTCTGCCAAATTTAGATTTTGAGATGGATGTTGTTGGTTTAAGAGATAACAATGGTCTTTTGCTGAATCATTTTGGTGATTCTGATTGGGAATATTGGCATGAAGCCTTTGAGGAGTTTCTCAAACAGGAATTTGAACGGGCATTATCTCCAACTGATGAATTTTTTGGTAATGTACTAATACTATGGCTTCATGAAGATGAATTTTGGGATTATAACTTTGGAAGAGCACAAAAACCAGCAGCTGGACACAAAGCATCAGATGTCGACAGTCTTGAATTATTGATAGGTGAAGAAGAAAAAAATAAACTGGGACTTTTTTTCGATCCTCCGAAAACCTTTCCAGCTAAAGACGAAGTATTGTTATTACTTTATACATATGGTGTGCAAACTTTTTTGTACTGGTGGATTAGTAATTCATCTGAATACTCTATTGATTGTGATGAATGCGGGGATACATTTACTTTTGCTGAAACAATTCAAGTAGATCCTGAAGTTGAAAAGATTCGATGCTGCCCAGATTGTGCTAAAGAAAGAAATAAAAATAGTCAATGATATGACCAAAACTGAACTGAAAAAGAATATTACAAAAATTAAGAAGTTCCTGAAACAGCGGGATTATGACATTATAGATACCGGCATTGAACTTGCCCGTTCGCTGGATGAACCAGCAGTATTTGAGACGCTGCTGGGTGGATGGTCTATTAATGATGAAGGTAAGCTTGTATTGGAAGAAGGTTACCAAGGAGAAACGCTTACAAAAAGATGGTCTGATGAATCCTGGCCGTATTTTGCTTATGCTTTAGTGAATCTGATTGGCTACGCTCCAAAGAATACCAAAGTTGATAAAAGCCTGGAATATGCCAATATTAAAACACTTTCTTTAACAATCTATTCATGGCTTGAATTACCATTTGGTTTGGCGAATCTTACCAATCTCACCAGCCTGGATCTGAGTTTTTGTACTTCTCTCCAAAATGTAGATGTTCTGGCGAATCTTCATCATCTCACCAACTTAAATCTTAGTTCTTGTTGGAATATTCAAAATGTCGATGGTTTGACTAATCTTATCAATCTTACCAGTCTGGATATGAGCGGTTGTACATCACTTCAAAACGCAGCAGGTTTGGCGAATCTTACCAACCTTACCAGTTTGGATCTGAGTTATTGTAATTCTCTCCAAAATTTAGATGGTTTGGCGAATCTTCCTAATCTCACCAGCCTGGATCTGCGTTCTTGTGATTCTCTCCAGAATGTAGATGGTTTGGCGAATCTCCCCAATCTCACCCGCCTGGATCTGGATTACTGTGGTTACCTGCAAGTACCCTCCGAGAAATCTATAATGACCACACGAGATGAAGTTGTGGTCTACCAAAATAAAATCCGTATTGTCATGGCTTTAAAGAAAAATGACATGAATACGCTATTGGACTATAAAGATGCTACTGTCCTGTACTTAAGCGGGTGTACTTCACTCCAGAATGTAGATGGTTTGGCGAATCTTACCAATCTCACCCGCCTGAATCTGGGTTCTTGTTATTCTCTCCAGAATGTAGATGGTTTGGCTAACTTAATCAAATTAACTAGCCTGGATCTGGGTTCCTGCGGATCACTTCAAAATGTAGATGTTTTGGCCAATCTTCCCAATCTCACCAGCCTGGATCTGAGTTCTTGTGATTCTCTCCAGAATGTAGATGGTTTGGCGAATCTTCCCAATCTCACCAGCCTGGATCTGAGTTGGTGTAAATCACTTCAGAATGTGGATGTTCTGGCTAATTTAACCAAACTTACCAGCCTGGATCTGTATCGTTGTCGTTCTCTCCAAAATATAGATGGTCTGGCGAATCTTACCAATCTCACCAGCCTGGATCTGTATCGTTGTCGTTCTCTCCAAAATATAGATGGTCTGGCGAATCTTACCAATCTCACCAGCCTGGATCTGCGTAAATGCAGAACAGTGAAACCTAAACCATCTCCGGTCTATATGACCACCCGTGAAGAAGTAGCCGCCTACCAGAAACGCATTAAAAAGTCAATGAAATGAAATGAAAAACTCATGAAAAACATCCACGATGAAGTCTCTCGCTGTATCATACAGATGCTCCTGAAGGAGCCTTTCTTTGCACATCTTTTAAGTGGCATAGTCCGTAATATCAGCAAAGAGATACCTACGGCTGCTGTGGGCCTCAGGGGGAGCAATATCAACCTCTTTGTAAATGAGAATTTTTTCCTGAAGGAGCTTACTACCGCATCCAGCCGGGTAGCGGTCATCAAGCACGAAACACTGCATCTTATGTTTAAGCACATATTCCGCATGGATATCCATAAGCATGATCCACTGCTGTTCAACTATGCGGCGGATATTGTAGTGAACCAGTTTATCGGCAGTTGGGATCTGCCTGATTCAGCAGTAACACTAGCCACCTTCCCGGATCTTGACCTGGAAGCGGACCAGAGTGTTGATTGGTACTACAAGAAGCTTGCCGGTCTTGCAAATGAGATGCGCAAGAAGTCAAAAGGATTTAAATTTCAAAAAGGAGAGAATGGCAGCGGGGAAGCGTCATCCCAAGCACAAAAGGCAGCAGACAGTATAACAGATAAAACATCCTTGGATGATGCCATGTCAGCTGCAGAAAAATCTGTATCTGCTGCAGAGAAATGTGCAGAATCATCTATCCCCGGTAATAGTACAGATAGCTCCAATTTAGAGAATGCAAAGTCTGCCGCACAAGATGCCATAGACAAAACGCGTGAAAAGTTGGAAAATGCTAAGTCAGAAATGGATTCAAAAGACTATAAAGATGCCAAAAAGAAATTAGACGATTTAGAAAAGAAGGTAAATAAACTTCAAGCAAGCGGCCAGCCCCGTTCTCAGCCTTCATCAGATTGGAGTAATACATCGGCACCCCAAAGTGCCGGCAACTTAGAGAAGATGTATGGCACACCCAGCCACAGTGATCATAGTACTTGGGGTGTTCAAAAAGATGCAGACGGTCTGGAAAGTTCTGCCCAAGCCGGTTCGGCAGAATCTGCTTTAGACAGAATGATCGTCCAGGCTCGAGACCGTACACCTATTAAAGACCGCGGCACAATTCCCGGCCGGATTAATGATATGATTAACGCCATTATTGAAAAACGCAAACCCAAGGTGGACTGGAGACGGGCACTGCGCATATTTGCAACCAGCAGCCGCAGGACACGGGTGGTGCATACCATGAAACGGGTCAGCAAGCGCTATGGTACCAGGCCCGGCATAAAGATTAAGCGTTTCCAGAAGATGGCCGTGGCTATTGACACTTCCGGCTCAGTATCGGATGATCAGCTCAGTATATTCTTTTCAGAGATCCACGGCATGTGGCGAAATGGTGCTGAAGTGGAGATCATTGAGTGCGATGCAGCAGTACAGCGTCATTATGCTTACCATGGTAAAGTGCCGGAATTTGTGGCAGGAAGAGGCGGTACGGTATTTGACCCTGTATTTGAATTTCTGCGGAAAAACCGCCAGATGCAGTTTGACGGCTGCATTTACCTTACTGACGGCTATGCATCAGAACCTGAAATTCGTCCGCCATGCAAACTCATCTGGATTATTACACCCGATGGCGATGCCGGCGATCACTTGAAATATGGCAGGGTAATTAAACTGCCGGAATAAGAATTGACAATAATATTAGGTTTGAAAAGATAATTAATATGGTGGAATTTTTTACTGATAAGAAATTTTAAAGTAAGAAAAAGCTCTCCCCGTCTTCGTAGTTTTTTTATTTGTTTGATGTTGGTTAAATTTATTAATCTAGAAAGGAAATTTGAAATGAATGAAAATATTGCATATCCACTAGTATCAAATGGAGTTAATCTATGAATAGTTACATCATATTCATCCCCTGGTACAGTTATAAGGCTGAAGCCGATCAGTTGACTGACGGTCTTGATCCTGATCCTGATAGTCTATTTGGCCAGGTCAGGTCCTGTTTCACACATCTTGTTTTTGCTGGTGCATTAAATGCAAACAATGCTGACTGCGGCTTTGATGAAAACGGTTTATTCATCTACATAGAATCTGTTGATGTGTTTGATGATGACCAGGGTCAGGATGAAGGCAGTTCGCTGTATGCTGCTTTCTGCAGGTTTACAGAAGGACTGTTCAAGGCTGCCGGGCCTGAATACCTGGAAACGGGTACTGGCCTGGGCTCCTGTACACTATATGACAGACAGACTAATACACAATGGGATTGGGATAACCTTGATGGGGATTTTGAATGGATTAAAAAAGATCCCGATCCTGGATTTTTGGATATAATATTTGATAGATTTAATGACCTGAAAAAATTATCCCTTACTTGATGTCAGTACAAATTTAAGTGATGAAAATGACCAAAACTGAACTGAAACAGAATATTACCAAGATTAACAAACTGCTCCGCAGTGATAGTTACGAAGCGGGGATAGAGCTAATTAAAACGCTTGATGATCCGGAGATATCCAAAGGAACAGCAAGGACATTATCTACTATAATCAAGAAATTCCTGAAACAGCGGGATTATGAATCTATTGATATGGGTATTGAGCTGGCCCGCGGACTTGATGAACCGGCTGTGTTTGAAACATTGCTGGATGGATGTGCCATTTCTGGAAATGGAAAATTAGTCAGGAATGCAGCCTTTACCGGTACCGGCCCCGCTCAGCCCTATCTGGATTATGCATTATGGAATCTTATTTTGCTTTCTCCAGGGTTTCCAAAAATGGATGAGAGCCTCAAACATTCGAATATTTCTGTGCTGGATCTTAGTTGCCCAGGTTATAATCATCGATATTTCCAAAATGTAGAAATCCTGACTAATTGTAAAAATATCACCAGTCTGAATCTAAGTTCCTGCGGATCTCTCCAGAACGTGGATGGTCTGGCCAATTGCACCAAACTCACCAATCTGAATCTAAGATCCTGTGGATCTCTCCAAAACGTAGATGCTTTGTCCAAACTTACCAAACTCACAAGCCTGGATCTGGGTTCCTGCGGATCTCTCCAGAACGTGGATGGTCTGGCTAGTTGCACCAAACTCACCAGTCTGAATCTAAGATACTGTGGATCTCTCCAGAACGTAGATGGTTTGGCTAATTTTATGAATCTTACCAGCCTGGATCTGGGTTATTCCGATTTCACAACCATCCCTGGTGGATTAGATTTAATACCAAACTTGACTAATCTTAATCTTTATGAGTGTGGGTTGATTCAGAATTTGGATAATCTTAATAACTGTACAAAACTCACCACCCTGAATCTGAGTCGTTATACTTACTACTCTGATGATAAAAAAGATGTACTTCAGAATATAAATGGGCTGAAAAATCTCACATGCCTTACCAGTTTGGAATTGGCTAATCGAGATTCGCTCCAGACCGTAGATGCTTTAGAAAACCTTACCAACCTTACCAGTTTGGATTTGAGTTATTGTGATTCTCTACAGGATGTGGATGGACTAACTAATCTTATCAACCTTACCAGCCTGGATCTGAGTAATTGTGATTCACTGCAAGTACAATATATGACTAGTGAAATGACTACCCGTGAACAGGTATCCGCCTATCAGGATAAAATCCGTATTGTCATGGCTTTAAAGAAGAATGACATAAATACGCTATTGGACTATAAAGATGCTACTGTCCTGGATCTGAGAGGCTGTGATTCACTTCAAAATTTAGATGGTTTGGCGAATCTTCCCAATCTCACCAGCCTGGATCTGAGTAACTGCAGCACTTTAACAAATGCGGATGGTCTGGCTCATCTTGACAACCTCGTCAGTCTGGATATGAGCGGCTGTACATCACTTCAAAACGCAGCAGGCTTGGCGAATCTTACCAAACTTACCAGTTTGGATCTGAGTCAATGTGATTGTCTTCAAGTATTGCCAATCAAGAGTATAATGACAGCTGCAGAGGTAACTGAATACCAAAACAGGATGTGTGTCTTGAATGCAATTTTGGATGGGGATACAACGCGGTTCTCTGATTACACTGAGATCAGGACACTGGATCTCAGTGAACACCCATCTCTGCTGAATGCAGATGGTTTGGCTAATCTGCCAAATCTCACTAGCCTGGATCTGAGCGGGTGCACTGCACTTCAGAATGTAGATGGTCTTGCAGGCTGTGCAAAGATCACTACCCTGGGTCTGAGTAACTGCAGCACTTTAACAAATGCGGATGGTCTGGTGCATCTTGACAACCTCATCAGTCTGGATATGAGCAAGTGCGCAAGTATAAAACCTAAACCATCCCCTGTTTCCATGTCTTCACGCGGGCAAGTGTCGTCCTACCAGATAACAATAATGAAAAAGGCAGGAATAAAGATTCCCAAGTCTTATATCGATTCTTCGTCTGCTGCAAAAAAAGAATCTGCTGGGCATAAAGATATAAAATCAATGGTTGTGAAAATAAAGAAATTCCTGAAACAGCGTGATTATGATAATATTGACATGGGGATCACACTGGCCCGCAGTATGGCTGAACCGCAGATCTTTGAAGATTTACTGACAGGTTGTACCATTGATAAAGATGGAAACCTGGTTAGAAATAAAACATTTACCGGTTCGGCCCCCGCCCAGCCCTACCTGGATTATGCCTTATGGAATCTGATAGGTTATGCTCCGGACGATGCCAGCCTTGATGAAAGTATACAGAAAACAAAAATTTTAAAAATTTGTATAAACCCTACCATAAGCACCGACTGCTATTTTCATGATAGGCTACCTCAAGGCATCTGTGAAATGTTCAATTTGAGAACGCTGGATTTGAGAGGGAATAATCTAACGGTACTGCCCGCTGGGATTGGTCAATTAATAAATTTGCAAACGTTGGATCTAGGTGCATTTGAAATCAACATCTCCTGGCCAGATTGGGTAAATAATTGTCTCACCGCCCTGCCCCCGGAGATAGGTCAATTAAAAAATTTAGAAATATTAGACTTACATGGTAATAATATTGAACAATTAC
>Ga0233449_1002375_pt1 | contig 15030 bp, 13 predicted proteins | sample SI_124_October20_FD_183012 | JGI IMG/M metagenome (GOLD analysis project Ga0233449, IMG submission 183012) | Seawater microbial communities from Saanich Inlet, British Columbia, Canada - SI_124_October2016_200_MG | ecosystem: Environmental > Aquatic > Marine > Inlet | place: Canada: British... | reverse complement strand
CCGTAACCAATAACAACTGCGTCCTAAGCGAACAAACAACACCCCTCGTCAGCAACCTCTACGACGCCAAAAACTACCGTCCGGAAATAAAGAATATTCTGGGAAGGCCGATGTATTTGTAGGTTTGGATCTTTATAAATCCCCGAGCTTCTCATCATCATAGATATCTTCAATATCGACCACATAGAAAAATTCGTTGCTTCTTATGGCGCGGCGGAAATATTGTTCGTTGCTTCCGTCAAGGTTGGACCATAATGTCTCAAAAGCCTGCTTGAACGCGCGAAGGGGATAGCGGAAATCGGTACCGAGCCTGAGATCATTCATGGCATCAAGTGCTAGAATTTTACTGTTCTGTTGCTCGACGCTCATGGGGTGGGAATAAAGTCTGCCAAAATGATTGGCCCCGCGCGGAGTTGGCGGCAGTGATGTCAGCGCACCGGCATCGCCGTAAGGATAGCGTTCATTAAAAACCACCTGATGATTGGTATAAAGCAGCAAATGGCCGTCGTGCCGGTCAATTTGCTTAAGAGCTTCCACCAGCGCATGAGTGGTATATTGATGATCGCTATGCATATCGAGCTTCGGTGAAGGCGTTATAATAATATCAGGCTTAATTTCATTTAGTAGATAAACCATATTGCCGACCAGCGATTCCCAGTTATTAATGCCCACTAGTCCAACTGCAAGGCTTGAAGAATTTTGTTTTCTGAAAGTATTCATATCAGAAATCTCAGTATATCTTCCTGAAGCAACCAAACTCTTATCCGCCTCCATACTCTTTAAGCGCGCATCATTATAACCAAGGTTTAAAATATTTTCAGGATGAACCCCGCCGAGCATAGGAACGGTCAGGCTGTTCCAGGTTCTAACCTCGCCTTTTTTAAGATAATGTGCGACCGGGTCAGTATAAATCTCATCATACATAAAGGGTCCGGCGTCGCCCGACGTAACCGTCACCACATAAACATCGTCATGACCACTATAAAGACCGAAAGAAGAGATTTCCGCATCGTCCGGATGGCCGGCCATAACAAGCACTCTTTTTCCCTCAAATTCAATATTATCAAACTGGATCAGCTGAACCGAGCCATTATCAACGCTTAAATATTTTCCGATAAGACGAAGATCAGTTGCGCCTTTTTCGACAAACTTGCTGACATTGACGTATCTTTTACCAGCGGCGCCATGCTCATAAAATTCCACTTCAGTTGAAGTGCCATCAGAAATGGTAACGCTTGGTCTTAAGATTTTTGACTGTGGTGTTGAGCGGACGGAAATTTCCAAAAATGATGAACGGTTCATATCTTCTTTTTTGGGAAGCGAAAGTGTTCCGCCTGCAATGCTAAGGACGGTGATTGTCGCCTGCTTATCAGAAAAATCGTACGCATAATCCGCCGCCACATCATAATTATAAAGCGCCGATCTGGTGAAATATAAAAATGCCCCTAAGCCTATAGCCGTCACAAATATAAATAAAAAAAGCTTCTTAAACATAACCATCCCCGGTTTTAATTTTTAGCCATGCTAAATCAATTTATCTGCACAGTCACTAAATTAATAGGGCGCTTAATTATAGGGAAATATTTTTTGAAAATTGGAGCGGGCGAAGAGATTCGAACTCTCGACATTCTCGTTGGCAACGAGATGCTCTACCACTGAGCTACGCCCGCATATCCAGGATATGCATTAAGCCAAATCGTTGGCTGTGCGGCGGATAATACGCAACAATTTTTCAAATGCAAGTGCAAACTTTAAAAAAATATCTTTGTCCAATTGCAAAAGTCGCGTTATATAAATTGCAATCAACATCCTTTTAAATTCAAGGAATTAACATGCCCGCGACCGAAGACGAATTATTCACTTTATTGGATGATCTCGCCATTGAAACGACCACTTATCGTCATCCACCGGTTTTCACCGTTGAAGAGTCGCAAGAAAGTTGCAGCCACATTGCTGGTGAACACTGTAAAAGCCTGTTCCTGAAAGACAAAAAGAATAACTTCATCCTCGCTATATTAAGCGAAGACAGAAGGCTGGATATGAAGGCACTATTTAAATCAGGCGGGCTCGATGTGGGGCGACTTAGTTTTGCGTCCGCGAAACGCATGGTTGATATGCTCGGCATAACACCGGGGTCGGTGACACCCTTTTCCCTGATAAACGTCACGCACAAAGACCTTATTATCGTGCTCGATAAAGCAATGCTAGAGCACGAAAAACTTAATTATCACCCGCTCCATAATGAAGCGACAACCACAATAACAAATGACGATCTGGTAAAATTTATTGAACATTTTGGCTTTAAGCCGATTATCTTAGATTTTGACCAGCTTTAAAGAGAATATAGATGCAAGAACAGGTAAATAATTCCAACATCATTGACGTTGATATGTCCAATTTCGTCGCCCAAGTCATTGAAAAATCAAGCCAAGTGCCGGTAATTGTTGATTTCTGGGCGCCCTGGTGCGAACCATGCAAAACACTCGGCCCAACGTTAGAAAAGCTAGTTAATGAAGCGGACGGCGCCGTCATACTGGCCAAAATTAACATCGATGAAAATCAGGAAATAGCGGCTCAAATGCAAATTCGCTCAGTGCCAACCGTGGTCGCATTCGTGGAAGGCCGTCCGGTTGACGCCTTTGCTGGTGTAAAACCGGAAAGCGAAATTCGCGACTTTATTACAAAAGTTGCCCCTGACATTGGCCCCTCCGAGAGCGAACAGATGATAAGCATTGCTGCGGACGCTTACGAGCAAGGCAATTATGAAGAGGCCGGCTCTGCTTATTCGCAAGCCTTACAGCTTGATAGTGAAAATAACGCGGCTATTGCGGGGCTGGCGAGCGCGCTAATTAAATTAGGTGATCTTGAAAATGCCGGTCATGTGTTATCAGGCGCAAAAGATAAAAACGATCCTGCGGTAACCGCTGCGCAAGCGGCGCTGGACACCGCCGAGCAGATCGGTGACGTTGGAGATCTGGAAGAGCTTAAGAAAAAGGTCGAAAAAAACGCAGATGATTATCAGGCCCGCTTTGATCTGGCCATAGCGCTATGGGCAACCGATGCTCGCGGCGAAGCGGCAGATCATTTGCTTTATATTATTGCCGCCGATAAGGACTGGCAGGAAGACGGCGCGCGAAAACAGTTGGTTAAATTTTTTGAAATGGCCGGACCGATGGATCCTTTTACGGTAGGCGCACGCAGAAAACTTTCAAGCCTGCTTTATTCATAAAATGACAGATAAAAAATTACCAACAACCATCCCGCTTTTTCCGTTAACCGGCGCCCTTTTAATGCCAGAAGGTCATTTACCGCTTAATATATTCGAGCCGCGCTATAAACAGATGATTGAAATGGCCCGCGAAAATGACGGCATCATCGGCATGATCCAGCCATCATCAACCAACATTTCATCCTCCGAACAAGAAAATGATCTCTTCGGCACTGCAAAAAGAGGGCGCGCTTTATATAATGTCGGCTGCGCAGGCATCATTAGCGACTTTGAGGAAAATGCGGCAGGACAATATTTTATTATTCTATCCGGCGTCAGGCGGTTTAAAATTATCCGCGAGCTGCCCATGAGCCAGCTTTTTCGGGAGGCTGAAGTAAACTATTTGGATTATCAGCATGACGGTAATGAAGATGACATAAAAGCAGTGCCAAAATCCCGCTTTCTTGAAACCATTAATAAATATTTCAAAAAAACCCGGATCAATGTTGATCTAACATCTTTTGAAGAATTTAATGATGAAGAACTTATCAATTCCATGGCGATGAACTGCCCGTTTGATGCGGCTGAAAAGCAACTGCTTATTGAAAGCGATAGGGTCAATCAGCGGGCCGAACTGATGATTAAATTAATGGATTTCATTCTCGGTCAACATAATATATCATCAGAAAATAACATTCATTAAGGCCAAAGTCATGACTGAAAAAAGCGAAGATAAAAAAATAAATTTTGGAAAACTTGATCCCAGACTACTTGATGTGCTGGCATGCCCGATCACCAAAAGCCCGCTAAGTTATGATGAAGAGGCGCAGGAACTGATCAGCAAGAAGGCCAAGCTCGCCTTTCCCATTAGAGACGGCATTCCCATAATGCTGGTCGACGAGGCACGGGAGCTGGACGAATAAAGCAATTACAGTTGAAGGAGAGTTTAAATGAAATTAATTAAAACGAGCATACTGGCTCTTCTGGTCTTAACGGCCCCGCACTATCACGCTATCGCAGCAGAGAGGCCCAATATTATCATCATTTATGCCGATGATCTTGGCTATGGTGATCTGGGAAGCTACGGCCATCCGGTCATTAAAACACCCATGCTCGATAAATTAGCCGCAGACGGTCAGCGCTGGACCAATTTTTATGTCGCCGCCGCCGTGTGCTCACCCAGTCGCGGCGCGCTACTAACGGGGAAATATCCGGTTCGGACCGGGCTTTACGGAAAAGGAACAGACGTATTTTTTCCAAATGCTATCGGCGGCATTCCTGATCAAGAAATTACTTTGGCGGAAGCCCTTAAGGATGCCGGTTATAACACGGCCATGTACGGCAAATGGCATTTGGGCGACGCGGATTATGCCCTGCCGACAAGACACGGTTTTGATCAGTGGATGGGGCTTCCTTATTCTAACGACATGGACCCGATGTGGGCACCAACTGCGGAAGAATTAGAGGCCGTAAAGAATGCGCCCAATGACACCACGAAATATTTTCTTAATTTCATAAAATATAATGTCGATCCAAAATCATCCAACTGGAATGTGCCTTTAATGAGCAGCACAAAAACCTCGGGTGGTTATCAGGATGAAATTATTGAAAGACCAACTGACCAGCCGCTGCTGACTAAACGCTACACGGAAGGCACCGTCGATTATATAAATAGTCACGCGGGTGACGAAAATCCGTTTTTTCTTTATCTCGCCTACACCATGCCGCATGTACCGCTCTTTTCCAGTGAAAATTTTGACGGTAAAAGTGGTGCCGGTCGTTACGGCGATGTGGTAACAGAAATTGACTGGAGCGTCGGGCAGGTCAGAGCAGCTCTTGAAAAAAATGGCATCGATAAAAATACCCTTGTGGTCTTTAGCAGTGATAACGGCCCTTGGCTGGTGATGGATCAGTTCGGCGGCTCGGCAGGTCTTCTTAAGAACGGCAAAAAAACCACCTTTGAAGGCGGCATGCGCGTACCAGGCATTTTCTGGTGGCCGGATACCATTGAGCCCGCTGTGGTCCGGGATATCGGCAGCGTAATGGACTTATATGCGACCGTTATGAAATTTGCCGGAGCGGACATTAAAGCCAGTAATCTTGATAGTATTGATTTGGGCCCTGCCCTTATGGGTAAGAGTAGCCCACGTGAAAATATGGCCTTCTATAGAAATGACGAGCTTTATGCTTACCGAAAAGGACAGTATAAAATTCACTTCATCACAGAAGGGGCATATGGCAGAGAGCCGAAACGTATGATACTTGACAGTCCGCTGCTTTATCACCTTGGTGAAGACCCACGCGAGTTATTTGATATAGCCGCTGATAATCCGGAAATCGTTGCTGATATGATGGAGGCTGTAGCCGTGCACAAGTCTGGAATGACAATTGCACCATCAATTTTTGAAGCAAGCAGATAGCTTACTGATCAATTTTTAAAGCTTCGGCCTCAATGGTAATATTAATTTCATCAGAAACAAAAGCTAGCATCTGATCCATACCCCACTGCGATCTCTTCATGGATGATTTGATGGAATATCCTGTGCGCATTCTGTTTAATATGGGATCCATTGCCCGCTTATTAAATCTTACATTCAGGGTAATTTCTTTTGTTTTTCCCAGCATAGTAAAGTTGCCTTTTACATCGGCACTATTTTCTTCAATCAGCGTGATATCCGTGCTTTCAAAAATCGCCGTCGGATATTCTTCCACATCAAAGAAAAGCTCACTGCGTAATTGCCGATCAAGGTCCTCGACACCACTTGAAATGCTTGCTGTATCTATGGTGATATAAATTTTGCTTTTATCTGGATCATCATGGTTTAAATCCACAGTGCCCTCAAATTCTTTGAAGTTACCGATGGTGCGGGAAAAACCCATATGGCTGATATACCACATGATATTGGTATGATCTTTATCAATCTGGTAAGTTTCGATGCCCGTTACGCCATCAGCAGCATATGAGAACGGCGCATATATCAAAAATAAAAGACTTATAAGGGTTTTTCTAAACATTATGAAACAACTCTAGATTAGAATTATGGCAGTATCAAGAAGCAGGTTTAAAGGGTCTCACCTTTTAATAATTTGGGAAGCTTGCCCACTGTGCCGCGCGCATGGCTCATGAAAAACTTTTTAACCTCTGGGAGTTCTTCTACCGCCGCAATGCCGGCCCGTCTGGCAAACGTAACAAGGGCATTATCGTTTGAAAATAACCTCGTAAGACCGTCCATACCAAGCGCAAGGATATTATTATCGGTCCGCCGCCAGGATACGTAACGCTCAAGCACTAGTTCTGAGCCTATATCACCGCCAAGTCTATGGGCGTCCACCAGTACTTCGCTTAAGGCCGCAATATCGCGAAGCCCAAGATTAAAGCCCTGCCCGGCTATTGGATGAATGCCGTGCACCGCATCGCCGATTAGACAAAACCGTGCCGCCGTATAATCATCGGCAAGCTGCATGGTAAGGGGATATGCCCAACGCTGGCCAAGCGATTTTACCTCGCCTAAAAATGAGCCGAATTTTTTTGAGAGTTCGGCATTAAACGATCTTTCAGATAAACCGATAATTGTTTTGGCACGTTCCGGCGGTTCGCACCATACGATGGATGATCTGTTATCTTTTAAGGGAAGTATCGCAAAAGGCCCACTTGGGAAGAACTTTTCATGGGCGATCCCCTGATGAGGGAGCTCATGTTCCACAGTGGTGACAATACCGGTCTGTTTATAATCCCAAACGCGGACTTTTATATCATTTTGCTCTCGAAGCGTGGAGCCTCGGCCTTCGGCGCTAACCAATAAAGATGCCGTTAAAGTAACACCGCTTTCAAGGTCAATTTTTACATGTTCTGATAGATTTTCGCTAGCCAGAATTTTATCAGGACAAAAAAGCGTTATATTTTCATGATCTTTAATGGCGTCATAAAGCCCGGAGCGGATGTGGCGCACCTCAACCATTTGTCCAAGTGGTCCATCACCAAGTTCCCGTTGATCAAAATGTAAAAAAACCGGACTCTCACCGTCCGTTACGTGAATTTCATTGATCGGTTGGGCCTCGGCGCCAATTTTATCCCAAAGGCCAATTGTTTTTAGCATCACGTAAGGCGCATATGAAATGGCATATGAACGACCATCAAATTCATCGCCCAGTGATTTTTCAATATCCAATGTATCGACAATCGCCACTTTTAAGCCTTGACTAGCCAACGAATAGGCAAGCGTCATCCCAACCACACCAGCGCCAGAGATTAACAGATCAAATTTTAATGTTTGGGGCTTTTTTGCCATCATTACCTCTAAAAATTTCTCCCATTATAAGTTTTAAAATGAGAGGCGCAATTATATTCATTGGTAAAAAGGTTGACAAAATTGATTATTTTTTATGCAGTTTTAAAAACATTTGTGCACATGTCTATTTTTTAGGCATTATATGAGAAAGTCTAATTTTAAAAAAGCGCCGTTCTTATGGATTTTCATCAAAAACAACCTTGGCACGCTTCTTGATAGGAAGAGCGGGTGATCACCCATGTATAAAAGGATTTAATAGTGGAAACTCTGGAAACAGGAACAGACGTATTTTTTATTTTAATAGGCGCAATCTTGGTATTTGCTATGCATGCTGGATTTGCCTTTTTAGAAGTGGGAAGTGTAAGAAAGAAAAACCAGGTCAATGCACTTGTAAAAATCATTTCCGATTTTGCCGTATCCACAATCGTATATTTTTTTATTGGCTATTATATCGCCTATGGTATTAGTTTTCTGGGAAGTGCCAGTTTGATAAGCGGCATGTCCGAAGGTTCGCCCTTTGCCAAGAACGGTTATGATCTTGTTAAATTCTTTTTTCTGATGACATTTGCGGCGGCGATCCCGGCGATCATCTCTGGTGGTATTGCTGAACGTAGTCGCTTTAAACCCCAGCTTCTGGCCACGGCGGTTATTGTCGGCCTGATATATCCTGTTTATGAAGGCATGGTGTGGGGCGATCTGTTCAATTTTCAAGCTATGATAACAGACCTTTTTGGTTATCCTTTTCATGATTTTGCAGGGTCTATAGTTGTTCATGCAATGGGGGGATGGTTGGCCCTTGGTGCCGTGGTTATATTAGGTGCCAGAATGGGTAGATACAGAAAAGACGGCACGCCACTCGGTATTCCACCCTCTAACATTCCGTTTCTGGCCCTTGGTTCATGGATTTTATGCATCGGCTGGTTTGGCTTTAATGTCATGAGTGCTCAAACCGTTTCTGGCGCTAGTGGTCTTGTCGCCGTTAATAGTTTAATGGCAATGGTTGGCGGCATACTTTCGGCACTCGTCGTCGGTAAAAAAGATCCAGGCTTTGTTCATAATGGTGCTTTAGCCGGACTTGTCGCCGTTTGCGCCGGATCAGATATAATGCATCCGCTCGGGGCGCTGTTTGTTGGTGTGGTTGCTGGCGCTGTATTTGTTAAAATATTTTCTCTGTGCGGTAATAAATGGAAAATCGATGATGTCTTAGGCGTATGGCCCTTACATGGAATTTGTGGTCTTTGGGGCGGCATTGCCGCCGGCATTTTTGGTCAAGAAGCTTTATGGGGCCTTGGCGGAGTTTCGCTTCTCGCGCAAATCTTTGGTTCACTATGCGGGGTCGTAATCGCCGCAGCATGTGGCTTTATCCTCTTTAGCCTAATTAAGAAAACTGTTGGTTTCAGGCTTTCGCAGGAAGACGAATATTTAGGGGCCGACCTTGCTATTCATAAAATTAGCGCAACACCCGAAGAGGATTTCGGACTGCGCTAGGCCGAAAATTGACGTCATGAGGTCATCTTTTTGTAAATAAAGTAAAATTTTTATATATTTACGTCGAATATGGCCATATATTTGCCTTGTTCTATTACATAATGTTACTGTGATTTAAATAAGCTAAGTCTCTGGTTATATTTGGGAAGATTGATGGCGGGCAGACGTAACGCAATAAAAAAATCAGCAAAGAAATCTCTATTGCCAACTTCGGTGACGGAATTTTTAAAAGAAACACTAGTCAGGCTTTGGGGACTAGCGCTGATACTATCGTTTGTCGCTTTCATCGCAGCCTTTATCAGTTATAACGTCAGCGACCCTAGCTGGAACAATGTTGTTGAGGGGACGGCGAGCAATTTACTCGGCCTCGCCGGATCACATGGTGCTGATCTTCTTATTCTAAGCCTCGGGCTTGGGGCTTACATACTCGTCCTGCCGCTTCTCACCTGGGGGTGGCGCGTCATATCGTTAAGAGGCCTTTCCTATATTTTCATGCACCTGATCATGCTTCCATTACTGGTAATATGCGCCACCGTAACGCTCTCTACCCTGCCTATATTTGATAGCTGGCCACTAGAAAACATCGGATTAGGCGGCTTTTTGGGCCAAATGTTCTTAGGCTATATTCAAAGTTTCATCGCCTGGACGGGCATAGTGTTTTATCCCCTAATTGTAGGCGCGGTATTTGGCGCTCTCACATTATTATGTTTTTTCTATACTGCGGGACTAGAACGGGCCGAATGGAAAGAAGGTTTAAATAGCATCAAATGGGTTTTTGCATCAGTGCTTCTAAAAATAATAGCTCTATTTAAGCTCATTAAAGACGGCTTTGCGCGAGCCGGGCAAAATTCAACGGGCGCTGAATTTAATGTCGCCAAGAAAAAGTCAGCTGGCCGTAAAGATCCGCCCATGAAAGGTAGCGCTAAGAAAGCAAAAAGAAACATTCCGATCATTGATCAAGAAAAGAAAAATGTAAAAACCAGCAAACGTGAAACCAGCGAGCGTCAACCGATGCTTGATATTATGACTGACGGAGAATTTGCCCTACCGTCCTTAAGCCTGCTATCATCCCCCAAACCGCTTAGTGATCAGGAAAAACTGACCCATGATGCTCTGGAGCAAAATGCCCGCATGCTTGAAGCGGTTCTTGATGATTTTGGCGTTAAAGGCGAAATTACCAAAGTGCGCCCAGGCCCAGTTGTTACCCTTTATGAACTTGAACCTGCGCCGGGCACCAAATCATCCCGTGTGATCAACCTTGCCGATGATATAGCACGCTCTATGAGCGCCACATCTGCCCGCGTCGCCGTTGTTTCAGGGAAAAATGCTATTGGTATTGAACTTCCCAACAGTACGCGTGAAATTGTTTCCTTAAGAGAAATATTATCCTCAAGCGTCTATGAAGATAGTAAAGCTAGGCTACCAATGGCGCTCGGTAAAGATATCGGCGGGGAGCCTATTGTTGCCGATATAACATCCATGCCCCATCTGCTTGTTGCCGGAACCACCGGCTCCGGTAAGTCGGTCGCTATTAATGTGATGATTTTATCACTGCTTTATAAACTTACTCCGGCCGAATGTCGCCTGATTATGGTTGATCCGAAAATGCTTGAACTTTCCGTTTATGATGATATCCCGCATCTTCTTACCCCTGTTGTAACGGATCCCAAAAAAGCAGTGGTCGCCTTAAAATGGGCGGTGCGGGAAATGGAACATCGCTACCAAAATATGGCGAAACTTCAGGTCAGGAACATCGCCGCCTATAACAAAAGGCTCGAGACCGCACGCCAGAAGGGCGAAAATATTATCCGCAAAGTACAAACCGGATTTGATCCTGATACAGGTAAGCCGGTTTACGAAGAAGAAAATCTTGATTTAACTCCGTTACCGATGATTGTGGTAATCGTCGATGAAATGGCCGATCTGATGCTTGTGGCCGGCAAGGATATTGAAGCACTTATCCAGCGTCTTGCGCAAATGGCCCGTGCGGCTGGCATTCATTTAATCATGGCAACCCAGCGACCGTCCGTTGATGTGATCACCGGTACTATTAAAGCAAACTTTCCGACCCGTGTCGCGTTTCAGGTTACCTCAAAAATTGACAGCCGAACTATTTTAGGGGAGCAAGGTGCGGAGCAGCTGCTGGGTATGGGCGACATGCTCCATATGGCCGGTGGCGGCCGTATAACCCGGGTTCACGGACCCTTCGTTGGGGACCGGGAAGTGGAGCGGGTTGTAAAGGCGCTTAAAAAGCAGGGCAAGCCATCCTATCTGACCGATATTATCGATGAGCCGGATGAAGGATTTGATTCTGATTTTCTACAAAATTCGCAAATGACACCGGGTGCGGGTAAACCTAGCGGCGACGAGTTATATGACCGCGGGGTAGCCATTGTCGTGCGGGATCAAAAAGCATCGACCAGCTATATTCAGCGCCAGTTACAAATCGGCTATAACAGAGCGGCCAATATTATCGAAAAAATGGAACGGGAAGGCGTGGTCAGCAGTGCCAATCATGTGGGCAAACGCGAAGTGCTGGTACCAAACCGCGACGAAGAATACTAATCCGCATCAGGATATATACTGTTCATTAGGCCGCGAAGAACGGGCAGCATATCCATTTCGCTCTGATCGTCATTAAAATAACCCGTATAAACAACAACGGTATCCTTGTCTGGATTGACAAGAAGTCCCTGACCGGCCCAGCCACTTTTATAGAAATCATTGTTGGTATAAATCATGTCCCATTGATAAACCGGATATTTTATCTCGTCATTTACCCGCCCCAAACTACGGTACCTGTCAAAAAGACGCTCATTACCGCCCGATTTAATAAGATTTATATATCTGTCCGATATTATTTTCTCGTCAGAAACCGTTTTATAACTCGGGGTAAATAAAAGACCGAACCGTGCCACATCGCGGGGGCGGGCTAGTAATCCACCGTGGGTGATGGGCACGCCGTAGCGTGGCGCCAGAAATGAACCATCACTTTCTGCTCCTATTTTGTTCCAGATTTCTTTGCTCACAGCATCTTGGTAAGGCAGGCCGGTAACTTCTTCAATAAGCCAGCTTAAAAGAAATGTGTTAGCCCCGCTATATTGATAATCCGTTCCTTGTTCGGCGTAGCGTGGCGGCGTTATAGAGGCCAATAATTGATAGGGATTATCTGGTGAACTTTCATCATAAAATCCATCGCCAACGCTCATTGAATAACGGTAATAACAACTTTCTTTATCGACATATTCTTCGGCACATTCAATGCCCGTTGCCATATCGAGCACATTGCGAATGTTCACCCCTTCAAATGCTGAGCCTTTTAATTCTGAAATATAATGATCTATTGATTTTGATACATCGATCTCTCCCCGGTCTTCAAGAATAGCAATAATTGAAGACGCATATACTTTGGCCACCGACCAGAATACCGGCTTTTCATAGGGCTCCTGACGAGGGTACGCTTCATAGGCAATCTTACCTTTATGAAGAATAACAACGGCCATGTTGGTGGTATAATCACTGCTCAGAAAATCTTCAAAAGCTATCGGTCCTTCTGGTGTTTCAATTTTAAATGCCGGGATTTCAGGATTGGTAGCATCATTGAGTGTTTTAACCTGCCCTTCCCTGTAAAGATTTACCGTTGGCATAAAACGGTGCAGGTTTTTATTATTCCAGGCCATATCCCGGCCATTTACCGTCCACCAGATATCATCTTTGCGAAGCCGCGCAATCTGATCACGTGTCTGCGAAACAGACGAGGCAGAACGGAATTCTTCGCTGATAACCGAAGGTTCGCTCTGGGCTTCATCCTGTTGTTTTTCTGCGCAACCCACCATAAAAAAGAGGCTAAGAAAAAATACTGAAACAGTAATAATAAATGATTTGTCAGACATGCTCTTTTGGACCCTCACTATGGAATTTATCTATATTTCGCATAATAAGGCAAACACGCAAAGTAAAATAATTATGATTATTTTAATTTATATTGTCTAATTTCTACCTTAATCTATAACTACAGTCATAAAATGCGCTCAATATAGGACCCGTTATAAATTTATGAATAAAATAGTCTTTTTCACATTATCGATATTTTTGACGTTAGGGATTAACAGTTATGCCTTTCAACAAGAAGACGTGCCATCGCCAAACCCAAAAGCGGAAATGGTTGAGTTTTCCACCCCTCCTTCTGTCATAAAGGGTGAGGCACGAGAAAAAATCATTACAAAAATTGAAGATAATCTGAATAATATCAGATCAATGAAGGCTATTTTTATCCAGCGCGGCCCAGAGGGTAATGTGGACGAAGGAACAATATTCCTTGAGCGTCCGGGTAAAATTAGATTTGAATATGATAATGATAATCCCATATTAGTGGTCAGTAATGGCGACATGCTTTCCTTTATTGATTATGAAATAAAACAGGTCAGCCGCTGGCCGATCGATAAGACCCCGCTTAGTGTTCTGGTCGATGATCATATTGATCTTCGTGACAAAGACATTGAAATCCCAGAAATTATCCGTTTTGCCGGCCTTATAAAAATATCGGTTCTTCAACCTGATAATAAAGATCAGGGACACATCACGCTGATCTTTGAAGAGAGCACTATGGAGCTAAAATCATGGGAAGTGATTGACGTACAGGGCTATACCACCCGCATCGCACTGCTAAATCCTGAATATAATATCATCGTTGATGAGGATCAATTTACCTTTGACGACCCAAGGCCCAATAGAAGACGCGGTCCACGGCGTTAGATATAATATCTTCTCTCTTAAATTAAATATATTAAATATTTTTCTCCTAGCCCTTGTAAAAACCACTTTAATCACCATATAATGGGTATGGATTAGGATAATAAGAATTTTCTGACCTTCCTCTGAAATATATTATTCTAATTTTATGGACCAAAAGGTTTTTCCTTTTTCCCCTCCCTTTTGCTCCATCAAACTGAACTTTGACCCGGCCAGGACACTGGCCGGGTTTTTTATTTATCATTAGGCTTGTAGATCAGCTTCATTGGCAGTAATTTGCCAGTGCAAGGAATAAATATGACAGATAACGATACATCCACAGAAGACGACTTTGAAGATTTCGATGTAGGTAAAGAATATCCTACCCTTATGATGGTTGCTCGTTTTGCAAGTCTCATAAAGTCCACGAACTGGTTTCATCATATTGGCGAGGCTTTAAATGCTGGCACCATAAAAACCGCCCGCAGTTATCTTGATGCGCTCGGTTTTCCGGAAGGCTATCCCGCTGAAGTACCTGACTGGCAGGACGCTATAAGCTGTCTGGAAACCAACGACTGGAACAGCCCGTCCTGGGAAGCGGAAGAACAGCTCGCCGCATCACTAATCACGGATACGCTCGAATTCATAGAAGAAGACGTGCTGGAAGTCGCCTTGACCAACATTACCAGTCAAGCCTCTGATCATATAACAAATGCTGTAGAAGAAGCCTCCATCAGGTGGGGCGTTGATGACGAAGAGCTTCTACGGGCCGCCATTGGTCAGGCGGTGCAGACATGTTATCAGGCGGCGCTCGTTATTGCCTCAGGCGAAGAGGACGAGCATCCTTTTGCCCTTAAATTCAAGCTTTATGAAAGTGGTCACTGGCCGCTTGGTATTGCTGGCAACACACTTAATATATTTTAAAAATAATCAGGGTAAAACTATGACAAAAATCCGCCTCATCACGTGGAATATAAATTCAGTACGCGCAAGGTTAAATATTATTGATCATCTATTGGCTGAATATAAACCTGATATATTATGTCTTCAGGAAACCAAAGTGCAGGATCATATGTTCCCCAAAGACGTGTTTGATAAACACGGGCTTACCCATCATGCACTCGCTGGACAAAAAAGTTATCACGGGGTAGCGACTTTGAGTAAATTACCGCTAGCGAGCAGTGAGCGCATTAACTGGTGTGATAAGGGGGATGCGCGTCATGTGGGAACTGAATTTGAAAATGGTCTTAAACTGCATAATTTTTATGTCCCGGCCGGTAGCGATGTGCCAGATGTGGCGCTAAATGATAAATT
>Ga0233449_1002371_pt1 | contig 15040 bp, 5 predicted proteins | sample SI_124_October20_FD_183012 | JGI IMG/M metagenome (GOLD analysis project Ga0233449, IMG submission 183012) | Seawater microbial communities from Saanich Inlet, British Columbia, Canada - SI_124_October2016_200_MG | ecosystem: Environmental > Aquatic > Marine > Inlet | place: Canada: British... | reverse complement strand
TAGTTAAAGAAACAAACTGTACTAAACAAACTGTCGCAGCTAGGTTACATAAAAGCTTAGATGCTGCTAGAGTTTTACGTCCAGTTATTTCAGGTACTCCCATGGGCCAGGACAGTGTAAAGGCCAGAGCGAATATAAAAAATCGAATGTTCTTTGACCCTGATGGGTTCTGGAAAATATTCAATAGATCAACCTAAAACAATTAATGGGTACTCCGTACCCTATTACGAAAATGTAGAGCATTATTAGTTGTCGTGCACTACGTTTATTATTAAAAGACAACAAGGATATATATTATGGTAAATTTAAAATTAGACGCAGATGTAATTGCTGACGTAGAAACAACAGGTGGTGGTGGTAATAAACGTGTTTGGGATGCAGGAGTTTATGACGTTATCGTAGAGATGGCTACTGTAGAAGAATCAAAAGGTGGTGCTACTTCCGTAAATGTAACACTTAAGAATTCTGACAAAGAATCTAAGTTATTTCCATTACGTGATACTTTCTGGATTACAAGTGGTACAGCTAAAGGAGCTAATCCTTATTATGTAGATAAAGCTGGTAAGAAGCACCCTCTTCCAGGGTACACAGTAGCTAATCGTATGTGTATTGCTATGACAGGTAACCCACTTAACGAAGTAATCCCTACTGGTGAAAAGAAGACTATCAATGCTTACTCATGGGAAGCTAAAAAAGAAGTGCCTACAGAGAAATTTGTACTAACTGACTTAATTGGTAAGCCTGTGAAGATTGCGTTAGTAACTAATCTAGAAAACAAGCGTGCTAAGAACGTTGCCAGTGGTGTGTATGAAGCTACTGCTGAGACAATAGAGAAGAATGAAGTACGCTACTTTGCTAATATCGTTACAGGATTATCTGTGGGTGAAATGGCAGCAGGTACAACAGACCCTACATTTATGGCCGAATGGGCAAGTAAAAACACTACTATGCAACAAACAGTAGATGGTGTAACAACTACAGTTCCGCGCGTAAATGATAAAACTACGTTCAAAGGAACTGCACCTGCAGCTTCTGGAACAGAGACAGCTAAAACTTCTATCTTTAGCTAACCCCTATATGGCTCCCTGTTACACAAGGGGCCATAACCTAATTAAAAGGAAATATTATGAAATTAACTATTGAATTAACTACTGATGATGCCCTAACTGTACTTAAAGGTCTTGACCTTACAGATATCGTCATCAAAACAACTACTGCTGGCTCTAAACCTAAAGCTACTCGCCGTAAGCCTAAAGTAGCTATTATAGAAAAAGAGGTTAAAACTATCGTGCATAACGCAGTAGAGGATTTAGAGGCTAAAGTGGATAAAACATTCACAGACACTCTAGATGAGACTGGAGAAGCCTTTGCTAAAGGAGGAGCTCCTTGGAAAAGCTAAAAGACCTATTAAACACAGCAGCAGTAAGCACTGTAATTATAGGTGTCTTAGTTGCAGGAGTACTCATTACTCCTATATTAATAGGAGCAGGAGTAGTACTAGTTGTCTATGTTGCCATCAAGGTACTCCATGATGACCCTGATATGTAATCTATAGAGGGTCCACAGGTAATCCTGTGATGTCCTCTATCTGATCTGTGAATGGTATATAGAATACATTTTCAAATACCTTCTGTGGTCCACCTATTGGAGGTAACCAGTTACCAAATATCATAGCTGAGTCATACACGTCAGGTACATCAACACCAGTTATTTCTTGCATTGCTAATAGCATAGCAACATTAGCTGGTTCTCTTTTAGCTTGTTTGTAAAGGTAACGTTGAATAAACAACCAAAACTTCACAAATAATCCTAACCCCATTTTGTTTACATAATCTAGCCTAGGACCTAAAGGCTTATCATACAAAACAAATGCATCAAATACTTGAGATAATGCTTCGTTTTCAGAAAGCTTTTTCTTTATAGTTAGATGCTGATACATACCGTATCTAGCTACAAAGTCCATAGTAGTTGTGAAATGATGTAATTCTTTAAACAATTGCGTGGTTTCTGTCATGTACGCCACTCTAGCTGCGCTCTGAAGTGCCTCAGGAGTGTTTTTCTTTAATCCGCTTAACGAATTAGCGAACTTAGTTAAATAGTCGAATTCTCGCAATTCTACGTCCTCTGAAATACTTGTAAATAGTCCCATATTAATGAGAGTAATTACTGGGTTTTCTGCAAGACTACTTCTTAACTCAAAATATCTAGATTCTAGCACCTTACTCTTAGGTGTGTTAATCGGAACATTCTGTAACTCTAGCTGTATCTCAGCTAGTTCTTTAGCTTCTTGCTTGAATACTTCAAGATTCTTCCACCCAGCTGCCCAGTACTTCTTAACTTCTAGCGGTGTCATCCCAGCAACTAAACTAACAAATACGTTAGACACCATGTTAGCTCCTGGAACTCCTGCAACCTCTTTGATAATAACGTTCTTAACTCCTAAAGCTACTAAACTCTGCCAGCTTGCTTCAAACTGCTTAATTGCAAACTGTGCTCTAGGCATTGAACTAATCAATTTTAGATTAGCAGCAGATAGTCTCTTGTGTCCAAAGAAGGTTAGTACATAATCTCTTCTGATAGGGAAAGACAGCCTCTCTTTTCCCCCCGGGCTCTTGATTGTTAGTGCACCCTTTTTAATCAACTGTTTGAGTGGTCTAGGCAATCCTGCATAGTACTCAGAATAGTATTTCTTATCAAATAAGTCGATAAACTCGTGCTTAGCTAGTCTTCTATTATCCGAATAATCCTTAATTAGAAAATCAACAGCATTCTTATTTACTTTCTCTGACTGCGTCTTATCCACTAGATGCATTCCCATGCGTCCAAGTACCTTATCGATGTCCATGTCTATACTGTCACCTTTATAGATTTCCTCCATTTTCGCGTATGGGAGTTCAATTCTATAATCTACAATATTTGATAACTCGTCTCGTATAGGTATTAGCTTATATTTAGAAGACAGACCACGGCTATTCTCATGTTTAGCTAAATTATCTTGTTGTACTGCAAAGTCCCTAATTGCTACATGTATCTTAGCAGCATTAGGTACAGCTTCTCCGCTGATCTCATCTACCATCTGATACTCTTCTTTTCTAGCAAACATTTCAAATACACTAGTTCCTGAAGCTTTTAGCTGGGTGTACGATAGTACACCAGCTACTTTAGTAGGCTCTACATGATACTTCGTAACATACAAGCTTAATCCTTCATTATCAATACCATCATACTCAGTTACTTTACCTAACTTAGTGTATCCCTGTTTGTATAAAGACACAGCTTCTGCATCAGTAGCGGCAACGATATTAACATGTGGGTCTGCAACATTAGCTACATACCCTTTCCTCATCTGAATAGGGCTAGATTCAAATAGCTTCTTCTTAGTTTCTACCTTGAAGTCATTGTGATGTTTTAGTAAAAAAGTGAAACCATTATCTGTACCTGCTGCTTGTTCTTTATCGATAACTTCTAAAGCAGTATCCAAAGTACTCTGGGGAGTCATTTGTATAGCTAACAAGCTAACATATGCATCTAGCATTAAAACTTCAGACTTGCTCACCACTCCTGATTTCTGGCTTAGAACATGCATTAAGTGAATAGTATTAGCGTTCAGTGCTGCGTTAGTTTTGGTAGTCTTCCTCATGGTTATAAGGCTAGCTAGTGACTGAGTATGCTGAGCGTATAGTTGATTATTAGGTATATTCAAGTTAAGCTCATAAGTACTAATTAGTGCTTTTAATGCAGCAGGGTCTCGTAGAAGATTAACAATCTTATCCGCTGACAATCCTCCTGCGTACATTAGAGCAGATAGGTCTCCTCGCAATAGTACTTTAGTTAGTGCTGTGTGTTGTATCTTACTAATCTCCTTAAATGGAGTTAAAAACATTTTCTGTATTTTACTAATCACTGCGTTTTCACGATGTTTTCGCTGTGATTCTACTAAGTGTTTAGATAAAAGCAATAACTTTTCTACTCTAACATCTGTTGTACCTATAGTAGCTTCCTTAACTAAGTAAGCAAGAGCGCTTTCCTGTGCCACTGATGATAGTGCAGAGAAAGCTTTAGTAAATGCTTGCTCAGTAGTAGCTGTTCTCAGTGCTTCAGGCAAGTTAGCAAATACATACGCAGTGTTAGGTATGAATGATTTACTCTTACCATCTCTGCCTAATTTATTTAACCCTAACTTAACCCCTTCACTAAACTTAGAATATAACTTATCCTTAGCTTTCAAAGACATCTCATAGTAAACGTGCTTTCGTTGTCTCTCCTGGGCTCCAGCTAATTGCTGTGCTAGCTCAAATACTTCTGCGTGTACTGAAGTAGGTATCTTATCCTTCCTAAATTTACGTATAAACATATCTATTAGGGTAGAAATAGCATTACCTAACTGTTGAATAAAACCAGTACCTGTAAAAAACTCATGCTTAGCAGGCTGTTGCATGCTAGTTAGCTTCTTAACTAAGTATTTATTCGTTAGTGCCCCCACTATGAATTCTTCTAATGTACTCGATACCTTTTCACCTAAAGAGTTTGTGTGGAAAGGGCCAATAAAGTAATCATACTGCTGTTGTGCATTCTCTCGCTCTAGTACAGGGTCTGTTTTGTATACAACATTACCTGCTTCATCTTTACTTAAGAAATCCTCAACAACTACGTGCTTTCTTGCGTATCTTTGTAAGTCTTGTAAAGCACCCTTGATAGGTGTACCTGTTTGAAGTACAGCATGTATTACAGGGTGTAATGACTCGTGTGTAAACACTTCTTGGTCACTCTGTTCAGCATAACTAGAGGCTATATATTTGCTTAAGTTTAATCTAATATTCTTAGTATCTACGTTATATCCACCTATACTACGTCCTTCCACCTTACCTGCACTGATGGTAACACCTTCTATGTTAGCAACTACTTTTAGAATTAGGTCATTCCATACTCTTTCTAAGTTAGCTGTTTCTTCTGCATGCTCTTTTTCACTAACATAGCTATTTGTGTATGTGGATAACTTACCAAATATCTTCCTAGCATTAGTGGATAGTTTTACGTTATCAAACATATCAGCTACAGATTCTAGTACTTCTTCTGGTGAAGAACCTAGAACCTTCTTTATGCTCTCGGCCATAATAGGATTAACTATTTTAGTATCTTGTAACTCATTCTTATCTTGTAAGGAGTCTTGTACTTCAGATGTAAACTCTGCAGCTTGCACCACTTCTCCAGAAACTGTGGCTACATACATCTGTTGTACTTTAGTTCCTTTTTCTTTAAGCATTGAGAATAGTTTACTTCTAGCTTGTTTGTTAATATCATTTAACATTTCAATAGCAGCCATTGAATCATCTAAAGATGTTCTAAATATTTCGGGCTTGCCTTTATTTACAAATGCTTCTTCATAGAAGGTGTCTTGTATCTCTTCTTGTTCCTCTAGGGATAATAACTCAAATGACTGTGCTAATCTAGCACTTACTTGCTCAAATGCTCCAAAGCGTTCGTTCACTCCAACAAACTCTGTGTTGTAAGAGCCAATAGATTGTTCTACCATGTCTAAAGGAGCATCCATAGCATCGTGAATGGGGCTAAAACCGCCCTTACTATCTTTAATAGATAAAGATAAGATTACTGAGTCAATGTTCTGAATAGGGCGAATTACAGCTGAAGCTCCTGGAGCTTCAAACTCTAGTGTGCGTACTTGAACACTGTATGAACCACCACCTCTTCTAGGTATCTTAACGATATTAGAGTCTTGGTGTGTGTACTTAACTTTAATTAAATCAATAGCGTCTTTGATGTACTTACCATCATTGGTAGTTTTACCCGCGAAAGGCCCCTTAAATTGAGGGTACACTCTAAGTAATGTGTTCTTAATTAGCTCAGTTTTTTGGAATTCATCCATCTGTGTAAATTTGTCAGCAAACTTACCGTTACCTGGAATTATCTTATCAACTGCTTTCTCTAGTTGATTATTGAAAATCATAAACTGTATTTCAGCGGCTTCAATAAAAGCAGCTCTATACTTAGATATGTCACCAAGAACCTCTTCAGCTGCATGAGCTACGATAGGCTTATACATAAGAGTAATGTTATCTTTAACTTTACCTTTCGTATCTAGCTTTAACTCAAGCAGTGTTCCTGCTTCAAGCAATTCTTTTATCTTCTCAGGGCTATACTTCTTTTCACCAAATAAAGCTAATGCACTGAACAACTGTACTGCTTGCTCTAAATGCTGTACCGCATCAGGGCTATTTTTATTAGCTGTGTAATTACTTTGTATGTCTACAACTTTACTACGGAACATCTCTGACACTTCTACAGATAGTTCTCTTGAGATGCTAGCAAACATTGCGCCGTAGTTGTACACCATAAATGGAGTTTTAGCCATCTTACGTATTATTGAATCTTTAGACGTATCAAAGCCAATGGTCTGTAGAGCATTCAGCATTTTTGTAACGTCACCAGTTAGATTTTTAATCGTAAATAACTCTTTATACTCTGGTGATATGTATGTTTTACCTGCATCATTACGCTTAACTACTTTACCTTGAAATAACAAGGGCTTATCTATGATACTTTTCATAGAATAACCAAATTCAGTGTAAGCATCTCTAAATCCAGATTTGAATCTACTTCCCATGTCACCATCTTGAGTAGATAGGGTAAATCCTACTTGGTTTAGTTTACGTAACCCTGACTTGGTGAGTTCCATATTACCATCAAATAGTCCTCCTGCAAATTGCAAGATACTAATAGCGAAGCCATTGGTTACACCATCAGCTTCAAGAGTAATATCAGTAGTAAATTCACTGAAATTAGTACCACCATTTAATGCTCTTATATATGTGGCTAATGCCGGGATACCTTTTAGTATTCCAGGACCAGCACCGTATTCAGCATCTATATCTAATAGTAACGAGTTCATTGTTTTAAAATCTTTACTGTTATACGCAACAATTGCTTGTGCTAAATTAGAGCCTGTACGATTAGCTTCATTAACTAGTTTGTTAAATAGCTGTAATCCTCCATTTAAATCTGTCTTATCAATATCTTTATCGAAAGCTTGTGCTACTGCTAATCTAAATAAACTAAACCTACCTGCATTATTTGGAGATATTTTAGTATTTAAAGCACCCTCAGGAGTAATCAAGTTTCTGTGTAATAAACTGTTCTGTGGGGTTACTGGGCCTAGTTGAACTAAACGATTAGTATTCATCGCTTTGTATGGCACGAAGAATCTCTCTAGACGTCCTAATTTGTTGTATTTGACTAAGTTGTCTATCTCTCTATCTATTGCAGCGTTCTTGGCCTCTTGAGAGCCCCTATCGTCCACATGAACTGTAGCTGGGTCTTTCCATCCTACTAGTTCTCTTATTGTTTGTTTTTCTGCACCTTCAAATATTTCAAAGCCACTGTTCTTAGTCCAAGGACTAGATTGCAATGTACGGATAGTTGTAGCTACTTTAGTAGCTATATCAAATATACTATTACGTATTCCTTTTTTAACATGCTTAATAGGAGAGTTACTAGGCTCATACGAGCTCTCAGCGTCACCTAATATTAGATCAACATCATTGTTATTAGTACTTACTACTAATGAAGATTTACCAAATCCTGTGAGAGCTCCTTCTTCAGTCTTATGCTTAGGCACTTGAATCATATTGAAGTACTGTAGCTCTTCAACTATATTACCTTTACTGTCTAATGCCTCTACTAAGACTTCTACCACCTTCTTAGTAAATAAACTAACACCACCTATCTTAACCTTCTCACCCATGCCAGCTACAGCTAAGAGCCCTAAACCATATTTAATGCGTTGACCTAAACCATCTGCTCTATCTACTACAGCAGGGTCAAAAGTAATGTCTTCACGCTTTTCTATGATTGACCTAATATTCATACTACGGTACACCGCATCACCTACTTGCATAATGAGAGTATTACGGTTAACACCACCACCAGTGAATAACTCATATACATCGGTAGGTATCTTCGCATCACCATTGCCATACACTAGTTCGCCAATCTCTTTGTTATTCAACATAGATGGCACGCTTCCTGCATATCTATAAGAAGTAACCATCATATTAAATAGCACTGCATCAGGTAGTGTGAAGTCACCATTATCCTGTGCATCTCCGTATAGTAGTTGAAGTGGAGCTTCATACCAAGCTTCAGTTTCTCCTTTACCTGCTTTAATAGGACTACGAGTATTTGCAGCAACTTGTGTTAAGTACACGTCTCTGTACTCTTCATAGTTTCTAGCTAGGAAAGCACTAAATAGTGGGTTCACCCCATGCTCTAACAGAGCATCTTGTAATGAGTCAACAGAATCATACATAGCTGGGTTGTCAAAAGCAAACGTATCTAATGTATCAGAGTATTTAGTAAATAACTCATTGAAGGTTTTACCTTTTACGAACGCACTAACAGCTGCATATTTACTAAACATCTTATCTGGGAGTTTAGTAAAAATAACATCTCTTACTGCCGAAGCTAGGTCATTAACCTCATACGCTTTTAACTGTGAGTAAGATGAAACTATTTCGTTATAAAGCTCTTGCTTACTTTTTAGATTACATTTGCCCATTAGTCACATACCTTAAGTGTTTTAGCTGCTGCTATTATTGTGCTTTCATCCAGTTTACTGAACTCCTCGAATGAAACAATTCTACCATTTTTGAATAGACCTTGCTTAGTAAATCTATTTTTAAAACCTGCCTTAGTTGTAAGAGGAGTTTCTAATGCGGTTAATTCTGGAGTACTCTCACCTTCTAGTGTAGCCTCCAACTTACCAACTTCAGCTTCTAATTGTTTAATCTGCTTTTTTAAAGCAACTGTTTCTACAGTATCAGGCTCTATTTCTTGCTTGATGGGTTCAACTATCACTTCTTCTTTAGCTTTAGTTTTAGTCTGCGTGACTTTATTACGTTCTACTGTATTAGCTTGTTGAATCTTTTTCAACTGCTCCATCTTACCTACTAGTTCAGACGTGTCTGCTACCACTACATCAGGGGTGTGCCTCTGGTAATCCGTGCTAATGTTTCTAATTAGCTTTTCAACTTTAGTATTCTTAAATGCAATAGCACCATCTAGTAATGTATATAAAGCTTCTTCATGTGCCTCTGTCTTGATATCTTCATCAGTTATACCTAAGTCAAACCCACTAGCGATAGCATCAAATTCTTTTTTGACTTTAGCATAAGACTTTCTAAGTCTAACTTTCTGTTTCTCAGTTTCTGTAGATAGTTCTGTCTCGAACATATCACCGCTGTTAAGCGCGTCATCTAAAGCCTGCACTTTAGTTTGAATTCTGTCTAGCTTTTTAACTACCTTAATAATCTTAGCTTCTTCTTTTTTAAAGTTCAGTTTCTTAGTTGGTTTAACCGCCTCAGGCTTCTTAATTTCCTGTTTAACAGGTTCTTTCACTTTAGGTGGTGTAGTTTCAGTCTCAGCCTCAACAGACTGCGTCTGTGTGGCTTCGCCACCCTCAGGGGTTGTTTGTGTATTATCAGGAGTATTAAGTGCATTGATTACATCTGCAGTACGCTGCTTAGCTTCTACATTAGTAGTTGGTCGCTCTTCTTTAGTGTTAACAATATCTTCAACTGTACCTGTAGAGTCTTTTACAGAGTCTAAGTCGTCTAAAATTGATTGAATAACAGAATTCTGTTTAGCTACATCAGAGGTTTCTCTATTACTTGACAGTGCAACTGTATCTAAAACTAACTGAAGAGTCTTCTCACCATACTCTGCTTCTTTTTGTAGTACCTCTACTAGTGGGTTAACCCCAACTGGGTCAACTCTCCATCCTGTGCCTACATTGATAGGAGCCTCAGAAGATATCTCAAAATTCTTATTAATGTACTGGGGCGTACCTGTCTCTAATGCAGTGTTTAAAGCTTGCTTAAATGCCTGCGCTTTCTCCGTAGTTCTTCTAACAAATGTTTCTAGGTCATTGAACCCTTTCTCTGTGTCTGCTGTAGCAGCATGCTCATCAAAGGATTTCTTATTACCACCGCCAGTAATAACTTCTTTGTGTACTTCGTTAAGCGTCTTAAGCTCTTCACCTACTTGTAATACTGTTTTACGCGCATTAAGCACTTCTTTCTCTGCTGGTGTTACTACATCATCAGATTGCGCAAGCAAATCAGTAATTATCTGATTCTGCTTAGCACTATCATTGCCAATTGAGTTTAAGCTATATAGTATTGTATCTTTACTTTCTTCAGTCTTTGCCTCTGCATTCGTAATTAGTTCGTTTAATCTCTTGCTGATAGCTGATTTTGCAACAGCTAGTTCTTTCAGCTTCTCTTCTGCTTCTGGAGCAGTTGACTCGTTTAGTAATTTACGCACTCTAGTTAGCTCTTTACCCGCAGCAAATACTTCTTCTTTCTCCATAGAGCTTACACTCTCATCAGTAGTTGTAGTAATCACTGTATCCGCTTGTGCTATAACCTCATTCACAGTAGGCACTACTTCTTCTTGTTGTGGGGTAACTTCTTTAGGTGTAACTACTGTATTGATTCTTTTGTTTAGATTATCTAGCTGCGCAGTTAACTTTTCTCTTGCATTAGCAGATAACGCCCCTGGGTTAGGTTTGCCTGATTCTAATTGTGCACGTAGTTCTTTTTGTTTGTTTAATAATCTAGAGCGTTGCTTTTGAGATTTGCTTACAGCATCTTTACTCTCCTTATGCATTGCAAAAAGATCAACGATTGCTTGCTTACGTTTACCTTCAAAGAATTCAGTGTCCTCAGGATACTTTTTAATAATTGCATCATAATCTTCATTAATATTGTTAAGTGTAGATTGCACTCTAGATAGTTCACCAAATCTAGAATCATTGAGCAACTGTTCCGCAGTTAAGCCTAGTTTCTCTGTCCATTTAGTTATAAAACTATTGTAGCTATCAGTGTCTTCTATGCTTCCAGCATCAGTTCTAAACTCTTCATCTTCCATAAACTGAACATCATCTGTACCATCAGACTCTTTACGTAACTCACCTAGTTTAATATTTAGCTTATTTAGTTTATTTCCTATCTCAGCACGTTCTTCATCATTTAATGGGATAGTGTCTGGAACAGCTAATTTAGTAGATATCTTATCTGCTTGTTGTTGAAGCTTCTTATTATTACTTTTGAATACATCAACTACTTCACCAGGAGCTTTTATAGAAGCACCACCAAAAGCACCGATAGTACCAGCGTAACCTAAATCAGACCCCTCAATTTTATCAAAGTCTTGTTTAACAGCATACTGCTCACCTATTTCAGTGATAATTTCTGAACCACCTTCAATTCCAGCTACAATACCTAATCTAGATAAAGGAAGAAGAGCTTTCGATAACTTAGGGTAATTAAGAAGTAGTGACGTCACTAGCTTATCTGACCCAGGGACTTTGTTAAATAGCACTTCAGCACCCATACGCTCAGCTGCTACAGCAATTGCTATAGACGTACGTGCTATGTTAAGTTCTTTGTTAGTTAATTCTTCACCAGTCTCTTGTCTGCGTTCTTCAATAGCTTTCATGTACCTGGAAGAATACATATCTACTACACCAACACCACTTAGTGCTGCGTACATAATAGGCAGAGACTCAACTATTTTGTCCACAGGGTGACTAGGATGGTTAGCCATTAGCCATACACCGGCAGCTAATACACCGTCTTTGTTATATACTCGATCGTAGTTCTTTTTAATATGTGTATCTAAACTAGATGCGTATATTTGCTTACGTAGGTCTTTACCTACATTAACGGACGCGTCATAGACTCTTCTGTTCTGTTGTACTTCACCATCTAGACCTAAAAGTATCTGCATCTTCTCAGAATTGCCAAATTCTACTAACTCTGGTGATACTTCAGTATTAGGATTATTTCTATACTCCTTAATCTGGTTATTGTATTCACCAAACATCTTAACATCAGCTTCAGTAATCTCTGGTTTTAAACTATTTGCTGGGTCACTATTCCAGTCATTTGTTCTTGCTTGTAAACTAAGACTAAGGTTATTAGACCCTGTTAATACCGCAGCTATCGCATAAGCAGGAGCAGTAACTAGCTCCTCCTGAAACATTGCTACAGCTCCAGCAGCTACATTAAGCAGACTATCTGGTGTTCCCCAGTTGTTCTTATTAGACTTCTCTTGTCTAGTTCCATAATCTACTTGAGCAGCAGTTAAACCATCTACATCGCCTTTGGTAAACCACCCATCATTCTGTTGTACTGTTATAGCATTGCCATCAGTATCCCAACCAGACTTGTAGTCTTCACCGAACTTTGCTATTAGCTTGTTCCTAGCTAGTATCTCTTGGTTAGCTGTAGCACGTCTCTCAGCTCTATTCCAAGGAGCAGAATACGCAGCATTAGTTTCAGGAGTATCAAAGATATCTCCCAAATTCTGGTTATTCTTATTATAGATATCTGCAATTAAACGAGTGTCGCCCTTTAGTTTAGATGCAGTTCCAGTAGGGATATAAGTTATCTCACTACCAGCACTAAACCCCTGATTAGCAGATTGCGCATCTACATTTTCTTTCCATGCAGTTAAATCTGCATCTTGGATTTGATCGACAGGAGTACCAGTAATCTGGTTAAGAGCATACTTCTGTTGTAGCTTCTTCTTCTGGGCAGCAGTGTTATCCGCAAAGTAGCTATCAGGAGAGTCAATACCAGCAGCTCTAACTACTTGCGTAGTCCCATCAGGTAACTGAACGTTATATGTGTCTGTGTCGTATTGATCTAAAACAGTACCAGTTACTCCTAGAGTATCTAGTTTGTTTTGTAACTTAGCTGCTTTTTCAGCTTTAAGCTGTTCTACTGATTTGTATTTGTTGGCAATTAGGGAGTCTATTCCACTAAAGCTTAAACTGTCTAATGGCATATGTAACCCCTAAATTAAAATTGTATTTATACTTTTATGACAAGTTTCCAAAAACGTTTTGTCCATAGACATTCGTATTTTTATTAGTTACCTTTTTTTCAAGACTCTCCAATATTTTACGAGACGTTATGTCTTGTTTATCAGCTGTTATTTTATCTGATGGTACAGGTACCAAAGGCATTGTGTATTCTTTACCTGCATCAGTCAAGTACGTAGGGCTACTTGAGTGTTGTTTACGTAAAGCAATAGCTTTCTTATATATCTCAGCTGCAGTTACATCTTCGTTTTGGTCCCAAATCTTAGTGGAACGCATTCCTTTAGCTTCTAGCTCATTAAATGACGCCCAATCACTATCCACACCACCAATTTGTTGTATAGCTTGGTATAACATCCATTTATTATTCCCTTTGAAGAATGCATCTGCATTTGATAAGCTATCAACAATACCTTCAATCTTACTCGGGACAATGTCTTTAAATTTGCTATACGTTGCTGAAGGAGTGTATGTTTCATTCCTATACTTCACTACAGTGTTACTAGCTGTATTACGCGCCTGATTGATTTGCTTACTGTCTGCAGCATTAATCGTACGAGTCTGCTCCATCAATTTTTTAGAAGACTCTACGTTTAAAGTAGCTTGTATTGCTTTCTCAAACTTAGGAAAGTCTTTCCAATGCCTACGCTTATTTTGTAATTTAGTTATATCTTGGGCGTATTCAGATACACCTGCTTTAGTCAACACATATAATCCATCTGCATCTTGCACAGCTAGGTTAGTATCGTTATGGTATTTACTAGTAAATAAATCTCTCTCTTGTATTTGTTGAGAAGGCTCTAGTATAGAGTTAACTGCTGTAGCAGTTAGATTAGTACTAGCAACTACATCGGCTGTACCGGGTATATTTGGGAAATCTTTTTTACCAACTAGTTCCTGAAGACTTTTTGTTTGCTGTTTAGACACCTCATTGAAGGTGTTCTCCTCTTCTACACGTAAAGCGTCTACTTTATCACTAAAGGCTTTAATTCCATCAGTTTTAGCTGCACTGGTCATGTTAGTTGCGTTGATACCATCTGTAAACTTAGAGATAACTTCTGTTCTATCATTACCTTTTGTACTTCTCACATGTTGCATTGCTCTATTAATAGAGGCATCAACAGCAGTGTCACGGTCTGCCGTGTAACCACCAACCAGATTATTGTTAAAACCTATAACTGACTTAGATATGGCATCTTTTTGTTCTAAAGTACGTGCTGTACCTGAGTTGAATTTGTCAAACACATCATTACTAAAATATGAAGTACTACCTGGCTGTGTTACAGGAGCATCTACCTGACCTAAAGCATCGGGCGTTACTACGCTAGCGTTAGATACAGCATTAGGCGCAACAGCATCAGCATCAGGTGTAATACCAGTATTAACTGGGGCAGTTGTTGGGTTTATAACATTTTGCCAATTTACATTCTGCCCAATATTATTATAAGCATTCATCTTTGCTTCTGCCATCTGAGCGTCTGTCGCCGCTTTAGTGGCATCAGCGTTAGCTTTAATTATCTGAGCTTCTGTCTGCGCCTTTTGTAGCGCTTGGTACTCTGGAGATAACTTATATTCATTCACTGCACGCGATGATTTATTTGTCAGTAATGTATCTGCATGTGTTGCATTATCTCTGAACTCTTGAGTCTGGTCACGGTAGCTGTCTGCTAATAGACCTTGATCTACAAAACCATTACCACCCTGTGCATAACTTCTTAGGATATCTTGAGCTTGCTGTGGATCAGTAGAACCAGCTAATCTTGCAATTGCTGCATCAGTCTGTGTCTTAGAGTAATCATCACCAAATTGGGAAATAGAATCAACAACCTGTTTGTTATTTTCATTAATCTGAGCATTGTTACCCCTAATAGCGTTTACAAGACCTGAACCATTTGCATACTGTACATTCTTCCAATTTAACATGTTAACTCCTTAACTGTATGTGGATAACTTACCAAACTGATCTGGATCAAACGTGTCTCTACGTTGGCTCTCATCTAAGAAACCACCAACATGTGCATTGTATCTACCAATCTCATCATTCAGTGTAGCTACTTGCATACCTGTATTAATGTTAAATGCTTCAGCATTCTGGTTAAGTTGATTTCTAGCTATCTGATTAGCCTCTTCAGCTCGCTT
>Ga0233449_1002364_pt1 | contig 15068 bp, 10 predicted proteins | sample SI_124_October20_FD_183012 | JGI IMG/M metagenome (GOLD analysis project Ga0233449, IMG submission 183012) | Seawater microbial communities from Saanich Inlet, British Columbia, Canada - SI_124_October2016_200_MG | ecosystem: Environmental > Aquatic > Marine > Inlet | place: Canada: British... | reverse complement strand
CACCCCTTCAGTGTGCCGATTTTTGACTAATCCTCCCCTCTTCATTGATCCTATAAGTGCGATATGTTCAACGACATGGTTAAGGTAGGTTGTCCGGTGGGCGGGCCGATGAATGACCCCCTAGTCTGTGTTGTGCTCAATGGGACGACTATTGAAGAGATGCTTGATGAAGCAGCGCGTAGCAATCTTGCCGGCGCTGATTTAGTAGAAGTTCGCTATGATAGACTGTTCCTAATCTCTCCAGAAGTTTCTGAAGATAATGAGGAAGATGAACTCGCATATTTGGACACCAGTGAATGGGGCGTTCGAGAACCAGGAGACATTGACATTTCAGCCATAATCTCTGATTTAAAAGAGGGAATCCCCCTCCCCGTTATTTTTACCATACGTTCGCAAAATGAAGGTGGACATTACCCTGGCGAAGAATCCGCAAGAATTGAATTATTGCGTGAAGCAATTGCCAGCGGCGTCAGTTGGGTTGACTTAGAGGTCTCAATTGAGGAAGGTGTACGCAAAGAATTAGTTGAGGCTGCAAATGCTGGAAAATGTAAGATTATTTCTTCCATCCATGGCGACTCAGTGCCTCCTGCTGAGGAAATTGTTGACATGGTGAAGTCAAATTCGGATAATTGTGAAATCATAAAGTTGTGTTTTGAAACTGCAAATCACCACGAGAGCCTCAACCTTGTTGAAGCATCAATTGAAATGACTGGAAGCGGCATTTCATATGCAATTATGGGAATGGGACCGGGTGGAGACTGGCCACGACTTCATGCTCCTATGCTTGAGCAATCTATTGTCTATACAACCCTACATTCTGAGTATAAACTTTCAGAAAAGGGCCTAATCAATGTAAAGGATGCCCGAGATGCTTGGGCACTCCTCGAATATTGAGGTCAAATTACGGCCATATTTGCCAAGGTTGATTATTGCAACTTGCACCCTGCAAGGATGTTATGAACTCTTGAAAGTATTAGTCGACAACTTCCTTTGCCAATTCAGTTTGTTGAACTCCCTCGAGTGATGGAAGTAGTTCAACAACTTTTCCTTCACGCCCAAGTTTATTGTATCGCGTATGAAGAATAAATGGAATTGAACCAAGGCTAAGTAAGGCGATGCCACATACGATTGAAACTGTCCACGGTGGAATAGTCACCCGATCCTCTACCATCACAGTAATATCAACGGAAATATCGACTTTCGGGTCGGGTGCATTTCCACCTTGCCCATTATTCCAAGAGTCAATCACAACTCTAAATTCCTGCCATTCTAATTCTTCACTGAACATTCCACCGGTGGTTTGTGAAATATCCAAAGCAGTTGAAAAGGTCACATCATTTACATTTTGATATGAGTGCGCATCGCGGAATGTTCTCCAAGTCAGTGGACCTCGCCACTCAGGAGGTATTTTTGAGAAATCAAATTGCTCTTCATCAATACCGTTACCATTTAGTTGATATGACCAAGAATATAGATCCCAATCATAGGATGGAATAAGATAAACATCAATTGGTGCATCAACAGTGGAATTATATGCGGTAGTAGTTACACAAAAAGTATAGGTTTTTCCAGTAGTTAAATTGACTCTGATGCCAGAAGCACTTCCGTTTTCATGGACTTGGCTGACGTGAAATCCACTTGTCAATGGGCGTAGAGAAGGAGTTGAGTCTTCCACGGGATAAGGAAGGGTGGATGTATTTTCATCAATGTCGTCGTCGTTATTTTCATTTGATTGGCTTTCCCCTCTTGGGCCCATTGGCTCTTCGCCAAATCCTTCGTCATAATATTTATAAAAAGTGTCAATAGTAGTATTTGCAACATATTCACCCCATTGAACTTCTCCGGTTGAAGTACAAGCCGAACTAGATGCTGCTTGGGCATTTGTCAAAGCAAAATTAGAATCAAAAATAGGAGTTGAAAGAGGCAATACTACGATTAATAGCATGAGCCAACAGACAATTCTGCCCCCTCGACCCTCAATTCTCATTGCCTCGCCTCATGTAAAGTAGAGAGGAGGGGGTTCATGCCCTTTTCCCTCGGGCGTACTTTCACATTCACTTCCAGCATCCAAAAGTAAGTGGTCGATTTTGCTTACACAATGATAGGTGGGTTATCTTCGTCGACTTCTCACTGGGCGAATATAGCCTGATTCTTTGGCACGCCTCTCCACTTTAGACAGTATTTTCGGCGCAGGCGGAGCAACATGCTGATCCATTCCTAAGGAGCCGCCTTCAATCTCAACCTTTTCCACATTGTAAACCAAGGCTGCATCTTCTGCTTCTTCTTCCTCATCAATTGAAGGAGAACGCATTACCAGCCATCCCAAAATCAATACTGCAGAAATTAATCCAAGGACAAATGCTGATTCACTTCCAGCTCCGGCTAGCCATTCTCGCCAATCCTTCCAATCAAAGTCAGAGAATGCTCCAACTTCTTCCTTTTTACTCAAAACTTCAATTTCAATTATTCCAACCGTACAGTCACCCATTGCATCGCAAACCTTCACTTGTACCCGATATAGCCCACTTTCATTGTAAACATGAGAAAGACGTCCATCATCTGAAGGAGAATTAATCCACATTTCAACACCCTCTTCTGAATCGCCAAATTCCCAATAATAAGTTGGTGCTTGTGATACTCGAGTTGAGCGGTCGTCAATTGACCCATCATTGACATCATCATCTCGCCAAATAACAATATTTTCCTCCCATTCAGGGTCTGTGGCATTCAATTCAAAAATTGTAACTTCGGTTTGAGTTGGATTTTCATCGCCAGTAATTAAATGAATGACTGGTGCAAGATTTACTATTACGGTGAACTTGTAAGATGAAGTATCTCCCGTTTGGTAGGCATCGCGAACTGTCAAAGTGACAGAATATTCGCCCGGTTCGGTGAAGGAATGCCAAGGATGAGATTCACGATTCGTAGGAGTTGCATCGCCAAAGTCCCACAAATATTCAACTAATCCATTCCAGTTTGAACTATTTGATTCAAAAGGAACATATCCTGAATTAAAACGGCTATCACCATCTCTCGTCCCAGTGGAATCAAAGTAAAGTAAAGTGCCTGCGGCAACATGTATATTTCCCTGAAGGTCAAAGATGTGTGAAACATTTTCCGGCGCCCAACCTATTGGGCGCGGTGTATTGTCATCGACCAACTCTCCATTAACCCATCCTTCAAGGATCCTCACTTCAATAATCGGCAACGGGTTCGCAACACGAATTACCAGAACTTTTGCATTTGACTCATCTCCATTTTCATCAGTCACGATTAGGCTCGCAGTATAGGTCCCAGGGTCTGTAAAATTATAGGTTATTTGTGCTTGATTTGAAGTGAATCCGTCGCTGAAAGTCCAGTTGAAAATCAATATTGAAGAATCTGAAAGTGTCCCGTCTGGGTCAAAAGAATCCCTTCCATCAAAGGTGTATGGTGTATCTACATCTGCATCAACTTGTCTAAAGTCAATAACAGGGGAACCTTGCGCTGCAGTCTTGTGAACTTCTATGTCGGCGATTGGCAATTGGTTTCTAACTAATACTTCTAATTGTGCAACCGTAATTCCACCGTCATCATCGGTTCCAATAGCAGTTACTTGCTTAATCCCCGGCGCTCTCCATGCTGCCCAAGGTTGCCGCTGAAACGAGGTGGTTTCAGTGAAAGAACTCTGAGAGTTTACTCCCGAAATAGAGAGATTGACACCACCACTAAATTGCCATTCTACGCTAGAAATAAATCCGTCATCATCAACAAACATATCTGGCATTTGAAGTGGCGTTAGAGTATCAACTACCAATTGTTCATCAAAAATAACTCTTGGAAGTCGGTTTAATACAATGACATCAATGACAATTGAGCCTTCATTTATTGAGTCATTTACAGTGAGCGTGAGTGAATAATTGGTGCCCAGATTATCTCCTTCGGTCCATTCATGATGCGCGCTATAATCGCCCAGTCCACCTTCAGAGGTGCCATCACCCCAATCCCATGTGAATTGCAAATATTCAATTGGCACATTATCTGCGGTTTGTCCGGCACTAAAGAGTACTCTTTCATTGGTATAAATGCTGATTGAAGAACCAATTAGTTGCCCATTTACGGTAATAACCGGAGTGGGCGCAAGGTCGTCAAATATTGTCAAATTAAAGAACTGAACTTCGCTCCAAAGTCCACCACTATCTTGCACTGACAAACTAGGCACAAGGTTTGCAGCAGTTCTAAAGCTCTCCACAGGGCTACGGAGAGAGGAAGTATTTCCCTCACCAAAGTCCCACAAGTAAGCAACTGGTGCATCAGCATTTGGTAAGGTATCATTTGTAAGTGAAAGCCCCCATGGATCTGCTCCATCTCCAACAAATTGCACAAAATCCCATGTCAATGACAAATTCGTATCAATTGAACCATTTACGATTGGACGCATATTGTCAAGAGGAAACGCCATACTGTTTACTTCACTGACTGTAATCCCCAATAAATCGGTCATGATAAAGTGGAATGTATACGATTCAGTCTTTGCTGGAGTGAACCAAAACGAAGTTGTGACTGCTTGACCGCCGCCCGCAGAAACTTGTGTAGTAATAGTGTCAACAATCACACCTGAACCATCTATTGCTTCAATCTCAATATTTAAATCCTCGAAGAATGCGTTTGAAAGGATATCAAAGTCAACCCTTACTGTGTCAATTCTTCCATCATTATCGCGGTCGCTATTTGCACTTGAATTTAGGGTAATTGTGGCAGGACTAGTAATTCTTGCTGCCTCAATATCAACTGTTCCAGCAGGATAGGTTGGGCCACAAGAGGTGTAATCGCAATCACCGATTGTACTGGCATACCAAGTGATAACATGTACTTCATCGGTTTGATTGGCAAAGCCAGGAACCAATCCAGTTCCTACTAATCCATTAAACACAATTTTCTCTACAGTGAACAACCCATCTGTTGCCGAACGACTGACTAATACGCCAGCCATATTTGTCACATCGGCGGTGACTCTAAGGGTAAGTGGTGCCGGTGCGGCAGACCCTTCTGACAACTTGAAAACCTGCACACCCCATCCCTCAATGGCATTACCAGTAGATGACCAAGGTGCGCTCCAATCGCTATTTGTATCGGCCGGCTGAACTTTACAGAATGCTCCACCCGAACATAAATCGGTTAATGCCAAATTACTCAACCCATAGACTCCTTGCCCGCTATCAAGTGTTGCTGCAATGGTGAAATTAGTGAAAATATCGTCAAATGTTGTTCCGATGACTCCTGCAGACCCCCCTGGTGGACTTCTTGCTAAATTGACAATTCCTGCTTCTCCAGTGGACTGGTCGGCTACTAAATTTCTAATTGCAGGCCCACCGCCAAGGTGGTCAGCAAGATATAGCATGAAGATGAAACCGCCGCCATAGTCGGCGATACGCTGGTTCCACCAACGTACAGATAATCCAGAAGAAGAAGTCCAAGCATTAACGTGCCCAGCAAGAGTTGAAGAAGAACCAAAACAGAGGAATGCAGCCATGTCAGCATTACCTTCGTCAATCCACAAATTTTCATATGGGTCTAGAGCGTTGTGCAGCAAATGCTCAAATTCGTGAGCAAGAATCACTTTGCTCCATGAAAGAGGGGCGTCAGCAATGTCAACAAAGATAATTTCGCGATACGAGGAGAGGCTTGGGGAAAAATAACCTCCAATATTGTATGCGCCATCGACATCAATGATTGCAATTTCGATTTGGCAATTACCATCAACATCGGGCGGGGATGGCCCATTTCCATCTCCGTAATCCTTACCATAGTATGTGGTTAGAGTAGGATAAACAGTTTGATCCCATGTTGTGGCCCAATTATTCAGCACAGTTGCCGAAAGAGTTCTGCCATCTTGAACCAAAAAGGCAACAGTGTTCGTGGTTTTTTGCACAGTTGTAGCAAGGCTTCCAGAGCCAGAAGGTACATTGACACTATCACCTACAAGGTGACGGTTGCACGCTCTTGCGCCGGAACGCGCATTACTGACTTGGGGCTCCCAGTCGAGAAAATCATCAACTCCTGGGCTATCTGCATTCAACCAGGCTTGCTTGAAAAAACGGGTTGCCGAATAAACCGGTTGGTCGTCTTCAAAGAAGGTATAGGGTTTACCATCTAGTGGATTAAATTCAGTAATATCACCCACTATTTCCTGCTCTTCAGAGGTTGATTGAGAAGGAGGACCGTCACTAGAATCGGCAATTGCAGTAGCCGCCATAGGAGAAAGAGAAGAAATTACCAATAGAAGTAGAATTATGCTCGGTTTAGAGCGGGGAATAGCAACATTCTCGGCGGACATAGAACTCAACCTACTGTAACACATACGCATTACTAAACTGCCGACTTGTCCCGATGTATTTAAGCATCAACTGAGTAGGCATCATAGATGACTCGCATGCAATCACTTGCGACGCTACTTTTGGCGTGCTTGCTCAGCATATCGGCAATGAGCACTGCATTGGGTGAAAACAACGATGCTGCGCCCGAGTTGGAATATTTTCATAGCGAAATTATTCATACATTTCCTCATAATAATTCATCATTTACCCAAGGTTTAGAATTTATCAACGGTGAATTGTACGAAAGTACAGGACATTACGGCAATTCTACCCTGCGCCAAGTAAATTTAACCACTGGTGAATCCATTCGTCAAGTTAGCCTCCCCAACGAAGTTTTTGCAGAAGGCATTACCGGCGTAGAGGGGAAAATTATCCAATTATCTTGGAGAAATAACACCGCATTTGTGTGGAATCAGAGCGACTTAACTCTCGTCTCAAACTTCTCTTACTCCGGTGAGGGCTGGGGTCTTTGTTTCGACGGAACTCAACTGGTAATGTCGAGCGGCACCTCGGTCTTGACTTTTAGAAATGCTTCTACTTTTGCAATTGAACGGCAAATAAATGTTACACTATCGGGCCAACCAATAGTTTTTATCAATGAATTGGAATGTCACGGCGGCTATATCTATGCGAATATTTGGAGTACCTCGCGCATAATGAAAATTAATCCTTCAAATGGCATCATTGAAGCCAATATCAATGCAACCTCTCTGTTTGATCTCCAAGATGAACATGCCAATGTCCTCAATGGTATCGCTTGGGATGAGGCCCAACAGGGTTTCCTGTTGACTGGAAAAAATTGGTCTTTTTCATATTTAGTCAACTTTAGTGAAGGAGATTCAGAATACTCTATTGACTCAAGCATTGGCCCTAATGGAAATACGGGCGGTGATGGCTTTGGCAATGATGGAGAAACAACGGATGGAGAAGAAAACTGGGAGTTGGCCGGACAGTCCATCGGATTTTTCATTGCAATTACATTATTATTGCTCGCAGTGCTACTTCCAGTAGTTTGGTTTGCGACCAATAAATAGCAGGTATTGAAGGTTGCCCTTTCACATAGGGCAACTACCTCCCCATACGCGGAGGCGACATAGGTGAGTGATGACCGCGCAGGGCGAATTGCAGCCTTACGTGCTCGCGTTCAGAAAAAACTCTCAACTGCTGAATCATTTGTTGATTCAGAAGAAAACCTAGAAGAAATAGAAGTTGCCGTTTCTTCCAAGCAAAATCATGGTCGAGAAAAGGAACGTCGAATTGCTCAAGTTCTTGCTCGGCGAGATGCCGCTGCTCAAACTTCAGCAACTAGAACTGTCGCGATGTGGTTTATTATCGCAGGGAGTATTTTGGGATTGATGACAGGGACATTATTGCTAAATGGAAATCCAAGTGATGTGTTGAGTTCATCGCTTTTTGAGCCCCCTGAGCATGTTGATTTAACCGGCTCAGCAATTGAGGCTGAAACGGGAGAAGCGGTCGGAGGAGTGCATATTCGAATAATGTCTGTTGATGGAACAGAGGAAATTAGGTCGACCTCTACAAATGACGCAGGATTCTATAGAATAGAGGGTGTTAAAGTAGAACCTTTGCTTCTAGTTGCAGTTCTTGACGATTATGTGACCATTGAAAGAATAATAATGCCGGACCCAGCGGGAGAGGACCCTCTTACAATGACTCCAGGCGATGGAGTTCGTGAAGAAGGGTCACTCAATGATTTGGATACTTCACTTCTAGAAGGAACAGTAACTCTTTCAACACTGATTGCTATACTTACCATCGTATTCGCCTTTGTAGGTTTTATTGCTGCCTCTGAAGCAAAGCGTGGCACCAATTACCGGCGCACTCAATATCTTTGTGGAATTTCCCTTTTTAGTCGCGGCTTCATTATTTTTGGACCATTGATGGTATTAATTGGAATGGCTATATTATCCATTGCAAAGGACCAATTCCTTGACCAAGATAATGAAGAGGTGGCCTAATGTATCTCATCACTGTTGAAGGAGGAGACGGCTCTGGAAAAGGCGAGGCGGTGCGGATTCTCCGTCAAGTTGCCGCTGATTTCCCCTTCCCAGATATTCATCTAACCCATGAGCCCAGACGGCATTCAGAAATAGGCGCATTAGCGATGGATGCAGTGCGGAAAGGCAATCGTACTCCATTGGAAGAAGCCGGGCTTTTTGCAGCAGACCGAGTTGACCATAGCCATACTTGGATCAAACCGCGATTGATGAAGGGCGACTTAGTCATCAGTGACCGCAATGTGCATTCATCTCTTGTTTACCAAGGAATAATCGGAGATTTAGGAGTTGAATCTGTAGCAGAAATGAACCGCGGCGCTTTGATTCCAGATTTGGTAGTGTGGGTTGATTGCGACCCCGATGTTGCCCTAAAGAGAATCTCTACCGGCACCCTTCGTTCGTCTTCAAAAGAGGGTGAATATTTTGAAACGAGTGAAATACAATTACGCCTGCGCGCCGGTTATTACTCAGTCTTAGGTAAAGATTCTCAAGTTCCGGCTCCTTTTGACAAATGTCTTGTGGCTGGCCCAATCTTAAATGAGGGAAGTAAAGTGGAACTTCGCAAATCATTGCGGGCTGCTTTGCGAAAATTCCTCACCATGCGCCCACCCCCTCAAAATGTAAATCCAGAAGAAGTTGACCGCCAGCATTTGGCTCGGATGGTAAAAAATATGCGAAAGCAACGCCGCCTTCCAGGGGCCCCCAAAGAGGCGACTGCTTTGGTTGAGGGGTGGTTATCAAAGAAAACTCCTGCTCAATGGATGAAGGATGCTGAAAAGGCGTGGGAAATGAAGAAAGCTCGAGAGGCAGATGTGACTGCTAGACCGATTTCTCATTCATGCTGGTCAATATTAGGTACACTTTCTTTTATCGATTCAACCGATATCCCTCGCCTAAGGCGCAAATTGGGCCCTGTTCGCTCAGTTACACAACGGCACACCCAGAGAATGATTCGTTGGTATGAACAAATTGGTTTTACCCATCGCCAACAAGCTCATGTGCCCTTTTCAGATGCTCCATTATTCAAAATACGTGATGAATGGGTTGGGCTTGGACGCCTTCAACTTGCAATGTGGCCTTTGATGGGAGAAATCGCTGCTTGGCGGCGGAGAAACGCTCGCAAGAATTGGGATGAAGCCTTAATTGATATTCTCAAACCCATTCAAGTTGATTCAAAAAAGAAATCTGCAATAGAACTTCAAGCAAAAATTGAGGCTATATTAGGTCGTCTTGAAATGCTTACTTCGGGACATAAAGATTGTCCAGCACCGATTAGCATTGAGCAATTACTTGCATGGTGGAAAACCGCAATTCCCGAGTAACCACCCTTCGTACTTTTCATTTCAATTGGCAGAGAGGTGGCGCAGATTATTCTTCTGAATCCTGTTTCATTGCCAATTTAGCATTCGCAGGAAGGATAACATCTGATGCTTCAAAATCAAATTTCGCCGGACGAGAAGCCAATGATGCGGCAAAAAACCAAAAAAGGAAAAAGCCAAATGGTGTGCCAGTTAACACCCGCATTATATTGGTAGATTCGTATGAAGTAAGCATTTGAATCCCACCATCGAGACCAATTGGAATTATTGCTAATGCCATGAATCCCAAAACTACCTTCAATCGATAATCATTTAGGTATATTTGTGTCATTTTTTCATCGGGGAATACCGAGAGAAATGAATCTCTAATTGTCCAGCGATTATGACCCCTGTAAGCAAATAGCAAGCCACCCAAAAATGCTCCAAAAAATATACCCAAGTCGCGAGTGCAAACCGGCATTTGATTACCATTTATTTCCCAGCTTCGCTCATGTTTATTATGGCAATTCAAGTCTCCAAATGCATAAATGAATCCGGTATATGGGTCTAACTCCATCCACGAGAAAGTGCCGTGCTGCGATTGATCATGCCCTGCACTTGAGTGATTGTTTGTCTGCTGATTCCCCCAACTTCCAAAATCGTCTTCGGTTGCATAATCAAAGGCATTTGCTCGACCGGATAACATTGGCACACTGCCCTCATCAAGCAATGATGGTGCGAGGAAAAATGATAGGAATAAAAAACCAGATATCCCTGCAATCCACAGGCCTATTTTCTTTTCCCGCGAACGATCTCCTAGGCCGTTTCGCAGGAGGTTCATGCATGGGGCATTGAGTCTTTCTTTTTGATGCTTGTTAAGCAATACTACACCACTATTTCATAGGAATGATATTGAAGAAAGAACATACAACCCCCACTTCATGGGCAACTTGGATGGGCCAAATGTCGCTGAGGTGGCAGGTGTTCAACCAGGATGGATTCGCAAGAAATTAACAATACGCGAAGCGGCGGCAACCGGTATTATCCTTGGGCTCTATACCTCTGTATTGACCTATATCGTTGTCCTCTATGCTCATGCCTTCCAAGATGGTTTTATTTTGGGTTTAAAAATTGCAGGCGGAGGTGGTGGAATTATTTTTACCATCGCATTCTTGAATTATTCAATATACGGGCGGAAAATCCGCAAGGCAGTTGATAATACAGCCACATTAATTCGTTTACGTAGCATTTTAGGACCAATTGAAGTTTGGGCTGCAGAATCAATGATAGGAGATCAAACTTGGCTCGTAGATTCACACATCCGCCCCAGTGACAATAAAGTAGCAATTGATTTACATGATTTAGATGTGCGCTCAGCAATATCATTAATCGAAATAGTAAATGCTGATAAAGCCAATTTGGGTAGGATCCAATTGATTACCGGTAAAGGTAAATCAACTAGTCAAAATCCAGCAATGCGCCCTGCAATCTCTAATTGGCTAAGAGAAAATCCTTCTTCAAACCATTGGCATGTGATGAGAAAGCCACATGCAATCACTTTGCGCCCACTACCTCCACCTTTAGGAAATAAGGAATTGATGATACGTATGACTGCATTTGGAGCCCCAATAGGTGCTTTTGGTGCAATTGGTTTTAATGATGCTGCTAACGGAATTCCTGGTGCGGCAGTAGTTGGTTTCATCGCCGGACTATTTCTTACATACCTTATGGTTACCCATTCTCATTGAGGTTTTCTATCCGTATAGTAGTAATCTCCATTTTTTGAATTTGGGAGTGATTTGCTTTTTATGGCAGAATAATAGACCAAAGATTGGTTTGAAGAAAGAAATATCAAGGGGATAATCTTTTGGAAGGAACCCTATATTGAATAAATATGCGGGAAGTGACCTTGTTCTGGAAACGTGCCCGGCTGGTTAAATCTGATGTAGGCATAATGTGCGAGGTTTGTGCCTTTGCCGAATTCATCGGATACATTGAAAGAAGAGTAAATAACGTTCGAATTATTTTGCGTGTTGTCTTCAATGAAGGTTTTGGCATTGATGACTTGAACAATATTTCATATATTCAATGTGAGGAAACCATGCTTAAGCCTCAAGGTGATGAAAATGAGTGGATATTGCTGGTTAAACTAACACATAAATTGACAAATTTAAATGCTCGGACTGGACGAACCCACACCATTCCTGGTTCACGCCTTGACCACGAAGGGTTACACTATCACATACGTGGGTCACCTCTTTCCCTGAAATTGGTAGTAGGGGGTGCAAAAATGCTTTTCAAACCCGATCGAGTTTCAGCCCGAGGGTTATCTGTCAAAAAAGTTGCAAATAGCGGCATTCTTTCCCCCCAACAGTTACGAATTGCAAAGGCGGCATTTGACAGAGGTTGGTATAGCGTACCGAGAGAAATAACGATGTCAAACCTAGCACTTGAATTGAAAATTGCTCGAAGCACACTTTCTGAACATCTCGGGCGTATTGAAACTGCAATAATGCATGATATATTTGGCAGTTTTTCTACTTTCATATTAACCGAAGAACAAGAAGCATTGCTAAATGAGCAAGCCTTTGGAGATCGCGAAGAATCTGATGAAATGCAGGTGGAATTAGATCGGGTTTTTGCTATTGATTTGGTTGAAGACACGGATACTTTCATCCCTTAAGTTCATTCAATCAGATGGGCCGCGGCAATCATATGGTTCAAGAAGGACACTCTCATCGCTAATACATGGACCCGATGGCCGCCTTAATCAATCGCCTGCGCAAAGCGGGTTTTGAGGTTGACCAGCGCCTTAATGCGGCAATGATGGAAGTTGACATCCGCCAGTTTACTGATATTGAACCAACCCCCTTTTTCCATGACCGCCCGATTGTATTCTTAGAAACTCTAAAGGGAGGAGTAAAAACCATTTCTGCACCACATATGGTTTCTCAATTATTATTACATTTGGAACTGGCTACTGGAAATACAGTCCTCATTATCGGTTGTAAAGGAGGATACATGGGTGCATTAGTTTCAGAGTTAGTTGGTCCAGAAGGAGAGGTATTCATTCTTGACCCCTCTGAAGAAGTGGTGATACACGCCACTGACCGCCTATTTGACCGTGAAAACATCAGTGTAAAAAAAATAGAGGATTTGAGCATTGTTCCACCCAAAATCCCCGCTTCACTTTCACGTGTATTGGTAACAGGCTCTCTTAGAGAAATCCCAAATTGGATTGAAAATCGCCTTGAAGAAGGGGGATTTATTCTCGCCCCCTTGGGTGGACGAACACATCAAAAATTGGTAAAGAGAGAGCGACAGGGTGATGCCTTATTGGATACAGACCTTGGTAGCGTAGTATTCGGCCCAGTAGATATTTGTGAGAGTGAACCGAGAATACCGAGTCCACAAGATTTGGCTGATTTATTCGACGAGGGCATTGTCATACTACGTGATCACTTTGGATTAAGTGAAGAATTAATCAATCGTATGTATGATTTGATCGCCGCATTGCGTCAATTACCCGATGACCTACAACCACCAATTATTCACTTTGATTTACATGACATCGTTGTGCAAAAGGACATTGCTGATGGTGGCGATGACTTAGACGAATTAGAGGAAGAAAATGCCATCCATCCATTGCTTGAATTGCTTGAACGTGAAGCCGAATGGCTTGCAGGGATTTGGCCACTATTGTTGATGATTACCGACATTCACATGATGCATCCGGGCGCACCAGAGCACGAAGGAGCAGATGGAGAGGGGAATCCGTTTGGCGGTGCAGACGATTCCTTTTTTGGTACCGGAAGTGAAAAGGCGAACATCAAGGATGATGATGAAGATAGTGATTTTTCAAGTGAAGGATTTCAGCACCAAGATTTCACCCCATAGTTGAACTAGAGTTGTAGATTAAGGGACACCCTAATGTGCCGTGTGCGCTGTGTGCGCTTTGAGGGAGAAATATGGCACCTACATTGTTTGTACTCATCTCTTGCTCAAACCCGAGTTCACGACTAATGCAGGTTTCGGTTATTGCCGAAGGCAGAGGAGATGGGGTGTGTGAATTTACATTTCCCCGCTGGGTACCAGGTTCATATCTAATGAGAGAGCCATTTCAACATGTTCGTGATTTACGTGTTTGTGATGAGTTGGGAAAAGAATTATCTTGGAAAAGAAATGGAATAAATGGAATAATAGTAAGTGGGCGGAGCCCCTCTAAAACTGTAGTATTGCACTATGATTTGCTTTGTGCGGACCTTACGGTTCGCTCTAATCACCTCGATTCAACTCATCTACATTTGATGCCCCCTTTCACTTGGTTTTTGCCAAAGCGAGGATGTGTTTGGGCGGATAATGAAGTGGGAAGGCATCGTTCAGTTGTTGAAGAAAATCAAGTGGGTGTCACGATGCATTTGCCAAGCAAGTGGATTCCGGCCACACAATTACCTCCTGTTGAGGCAAATTGGCTCAACCATCTTGGGGAAGATGGCCAGACTCCAGCAGGTTGTGCCACACATCATTTTGTTGCAAAAAATCGTGATGAATTATTAGATGGAATAGTTGAAGCAAATGCCACCCCAAGCGATACAATAGAGATAAATGGAATCCCACATCACCTCAAACTTTGGGACTCAGGAGGTGCATCTATAGATTCAGAAGCAGTCGATAGGATCCAAGTAGCAATCCGCCAAATCGCTGAAGAAAGCCACCGGTTATTTGGAGTCCCAGATATTCCCGACTACACGACCGTCTTACAATTAACATCTGGTTCACGAGGTGGTTTGGAACACCTGCGTAGTCAGACCAGTATGGTACCGAGGAAAGCATTGTGGGCGGGTCAAAAGGAAGGTTGGAGAGATTTAGTGAGTCTGCTATCACATGAATATATGCATTTATGGAATGTGAAGGATTTGCGTCCAAAGAAGTACTTGAATTATGACTTAGATGTAGAGCAGACTACTGATTTGCTATGGTGGTTTGAAGGCGGAACTAGTTGGCTTGGAGATGTTATTTGTGTGCGCAGTGGAGTGTGGTCGGAAGATGATTATAGGATTGACTTCAAGCGAAAAATGAAACGGCATTTGCGGGGAGACGGCAATAGTAAGCAGACTTTAGCAGAATCTTCGCATGAGGCTTGGATTCATCTTTATCGACCAAATCCACATGCAACTGAGCACCGTATTTCTTACTATAATGAAGGCGAGTTGGCTCTTTTCTGCTTGGATGCAGAGATTCGCCGGCGCTCAAAGGGCAATTCGGGACTAGAATTATTATTTGCTGAACTTTGGAAAAAACACAATCGCAATTCTCCTAACCCAGGGGTAGGTGAAGCGGAAATTTTTGCTGCACTACATACCATCGAAGGAGGTTCTAGATTAGTTGGTATGTTA
>Ga0233449_1002350_pt1 | contig 15141 bp, 13 predicted proteins | sample SI_124_October20_FD_183012 | JGI IMG/M metagenome (GOLD analysis project Ga0233449, IMG submission 183012) | Seawater microbial communities from Saanich Inlet, British Columbia, Canada - SI_124_October2016_200_MG | ecosystem: Environmental > Aquatic > Marine > Inlet | place: Canada: British... | reverse complement strand
AAGGTTATATTGCGCCTGCTAATCGTCACACAAGGAGAGGTGGCCGAGTGGTTTAAGGCGCACGCTTGGAAAGCGTGTAAAGCGCAAGCTTTCGAGGGTTCGAATCCCTTCCTCTCCTCCATTTATTTATCTTAACATATTAGAATATTGTATCCGCCAGTTAAAGACTTCGTTCAACGTAAGTGTTGGATAACGCGGTTGATCACTTTATATTTTCATTTTCACTAATTGATGATTGCCATTTTGCGGTGCAGTTTGTATTTCTTGTTGTAGAATGGTTTCCGCTTTGGGATTAATTCATAAAATTCTAACAGGAGATCAAGCATGTTGCCCAGTAAGATGAAGACTATTGAAATACGAGAGTTCGGGCAGGCCAATGTGCTTGAGACCGGAGCGCGGGATTTACCTGAACTACGCAGCAGTGAAGTCTTAGTCCGTATCTTTGCAGCCGGCGTTAATGGACCGGACCTCGTGCAGCGCCGCGGGCATTATCCCCCGCCAAAAGGAGCATCTGATTTACTGGGTTTGGAAATTTCAGGAGAAGTTGTCGCTGTTGGTGTAGACATTACAAACTGGGCCGTTGGTGATCACCTATGCGCCCTGACAAATGGTGGCGGTTACGCAGAATATGTTGCGGTTGAAGCTACACATTGCCTGCCTATTCCTGCCCATATTTCAAATATCGATGCGGCCGGATTATGTGAAACTTACTTCACTGTCTGGAGCAATTTATTTTTTAATCAGACCATAACAGCAAATGATCTTCTTTTGGTTCATGGTGGCTCCGGTGGTATAGGCTCCACCGCTATTCAGCTTGGCAGTGAGCTTGGGATGCGGGTTTATACCACTTGCGGAAGCGCTGAAAATTGTAGCTATGTTGAGAGCCTAGGGGCCGAGCGTAGCATTAATTACAAAGAAGAAGATTTTGTTGATGTGGTCCGGGGGGCTGGCGGTGCCAATCTCATATTAGATATCATTGGCGGAGATTATATTGCGCGCAATATTAAAGCAGCGAGCGCTGACGCACGCATTGTACAGCTTGCATTTAACGCAGGATCAAAAGTTGAAATTAATATGATGCCGATTATGCTGAAACGGCTAATCTATACGGGCTCCACTTTGCGCTCAAGGCCGGAGCAGTTCAAAAGTGACGTTGCCAGTGATCTCATGAAAAATGTCTGGCCAATGTTTGAAAAGAAGAAACTTTTCGCCCAGACCCACAAAGTGTTTTCCTTTGAGCAAGCAAGTGAAGCGCACTCCATGATGGAAGCATCACAGCACCGCGGTAAAATTTTACTGTCGCCAAATTAAAAACTGTTAAATTTTCTAAGTTTCTTTTTTAGTAGTCATCTTATTTTTGATAAATTTTATCAAAGGCAAAAATATCAGTATCAGCGCTACCACTGTAATCGGGCCGGCAATAGGTCGCGTTAAGAAGATTGTAAAATCACCATCCGAGAAGAGCAATGACTGACGTAATTTTGGTTCAGCAATCGGCCCAAGCACAATCGCAAGAACCGCCGGGGCAACCGGATAATCAAGAATTCGCAGGAAGAATGCAGCGAAACCAACCAATACCATCAACGACACATCAAACATATCCAAATAAGCAGCAAATGTGCCAACCAGTGATAGAACGAAAATCATCGGTGCCAATATGGTGAAGGGCATCCGGAGCATCCAGAGGAACACAGGTATAAACGCAAGGTTTACGAGGACGGCGATCACGTTAGAAATGTAGAACGACCCGATCAAAGGCCACACAAAGTCAGGCTGGTTGGTAAATAATAGTGGTCCAGGCTGTAACCCCCAAATCACCATGCCCGCAAGCAAAACGGCCGTAGTAGGGGAGCCTGGAATACCCAAAGTCATCATCGGAAGCATTGCCCCCGTAGAGGCCGAATTATTTGCCGCTTCAGGTGCCGCAATCCCGTTGATGTTTCCTTTACCAAAGGAGGCTTGATCTTTTGAGGTTAATTTGGCTACCCCGTATGCCATCAACGCGCCTGGAGTGGCGCCTGCAGCGGGTAGAATACCAACAAAAAAACCGAGGAATGACCCGATTAAAGTCCCGCGCTTCGCATGGCGGAATTCTTTAATAGCTTCGATAATGCTACGCGCACTAACATCAACTTGTGTCATCGAAGAACCATGACGGTTGGTATTAATAGTCCAGAGCATTTCACCAATACCGTAAACACCAATAGCAAGAACTAAAAATCTGATGCCGTGGGTAAAACCAGTGATATCAAAGAAAATCAACCGTGGTTCACCAGAGACAATATCAAAGCCAACAGTAGCGAGGACTAGGCCGATACAGATTGAGAATATAGTTTTGGGAATATCATCCCCGCCCAGTCCAATAAAAGTAGCAAAGGCCATTAACATAAGCGCAAACACTTCCGGATCACCAAACGAGAGAGCGACTGAGGCCAGAAGCGGCGCAAAGCCGGTAAACATAATATTTGAAATTGTTCCACCGATAAATGAGGCAAGAGCTGCAGCAACCAGTGCGATGTGGGCTTTACCCGCCAAGGCCATCGGCCTTCCGTCAAATGTTGTCGAGACCGCCGTCGACGCACCGGGTATCCCGAGGGTAATTGACGATATAGCCCCGCCGTACATTGCGCCATAATAAATAGCCGCCAGAAATATCATTGGCGACGTAGCGCCGCCCGTGAAACTTTGAATAACAAACGTAAACGGTAGCAAAATAGCGACGCCATTAACCGAGCCTAAACCCGGCATCGCGCCTACAAATAACCCAACAACAACACCAAGTATCGCAAGTCCTAAATTTATAGGCTCCAACGCAACCATAATGCCGTCTAATAAGGATATTAATACATCCATTTCACATTCCTTTTTTTAAATTCGGCCTTTTACTAATTAGTTATCCAAGATCTAAACATTAACAGATCACAAGAATATTTCGTACAGTGGGATAAAGAGCGGTTCCAAATACCCTTTAGGCAAGACGATACGCATGGCGATATCGAAGAAGAAAAAGCAAAAAACAGGCATTCCCACAGATATCATGCCCGTCAGTTTCCAGGTATGGTTACCTAAAAAACGCATGTAGTAAATTAAGAAAAGGGGAATTGCGCCGTAAAAACCTAAGACATAGATTACAAGCAGAAACCCGATCAATCCGCCACCTACAAATAGAAGCATATGCTTACCAGAAGAGTCCAGAAATGGTGCATCAGATTGAGAGGGGGGAGATGTCCGACGGTACCAATTTATGCCAATCCAAATACAACAAATGAACATTATAAACGATAGCCAGAAAGGCCAAAATCCACTACCAGGCCCCTCGCCGTCTATCAAGCCAATATTGTCAAAGCGGGCTACAGTTGGATCCCACGCAGGAGCTTCACCGCTTTTCCACATAATGCAGAGTGAGAGAATTCCCAAAATAATTGCTGTTACTATTTCTGCCTTACGCATTCTTAAATTACCTCACTCTTTTCATTACTTAACGATTATTTTATATCGCCGGATGCTTTTAAGATCACGGTATGGCGAGAATTTTGCTGATCCCAATATGCGCGAAGCTGATCGCCACTCATAAATTCACCCATCAGAGACTGTTTGGTTTTATAATCTTGCCAATCAGCAGATGCATACACTTTGGTAAACAGATCCGTGTAATAAGCGAGTGCATCTTCGGACATACCTGGCGCACCAACAACGGCGCGCTGCATAAAGTAGCTAAAGTCGCTGCCGAGTTCCTTAAGTGTCGGAACATCTGGGAAGAGCGGCAAACGTTCATCAGTAAACGCCACGAGTGGTACTAAATCACCACTTTCATAAAAACCAAGGGCTTCGGATGGGTTATTGACTGAAGAGTTAAGCTGATTACCCGCTACTTGTTTAGCAACCTCGCCGCCCCCTTGATAAGGGATATACTTCATGGTTAGGCCAAATTCGTTATTCAAATAGTTTGTGATTATATTATCTTCACCGGCTCTACCAGTTCCGCCCATGACCCATTTGCTGCCATCGGCTTTTGCAACTTGCAAATATTGCTCAAAAGTAGTGATGCCACTGTCTTTGTTAACCCACAAAAGGAACGAATCTTCAGCCATACGGCCGATTGGCGCAAATTCTGTATTGTCAATTCGAAGACCAGGTTGGCGCAGCGGTGTGGTGAAAAATGAATTCAATGTCACCATAATCGTGTGATCAGGATCATTGGCATTCTTTGCCGCAATCAATGCTTCTGCGCCTGAGCCACCGGATTTATTAGTTGGAAATAATGGTCTGCTGGAAAGTTTTTCTTTTTCAACAATAGCCTGCAGAAGACGGGCCATTTTGTCTGCGCCGCCGCCTTTACCGGCCATGATAATAAATTCTACTGGTTTGTTTGGCTCAAATGCCGCCACAGTTGATGATAACATTCCAGTCATCATAGTTACGCCGACAAGGCCTATAAATATTTGTTTTGCAAAAGTCATAACTTCTTTCCTTAGATTGATGTCAATTTTTCTCATCGCCTTATTTTTTCTTAAAACAACCCGTCGATTTGGCCTTCATCATTTATCATGATCGCTTCCGCACTCGGAACACGTGGCAAACCTGGCATAGTCATTATCTCGCCGCAAATAGCGACGATGAAGCCTGCACCTGCACTTAGGCGTACTTCACGAACAGGAACTGAATGTCCCGTTGGCGCACCGCGCAAGCTAGGGTCTGTGCTAAAGCTATATTGTGTTTTTGCCATACAAACCGGTAAATTACCATAGCCTTGTTCTTCCCACTGGCGTAGTTGATTGCGAATTTTCTTATCCGCGAGAACTTCGTCTGCACGGTAAATACGCTTTGCGACCGTTTCAATTTTCTCCATCAAGGGCATATCATCAGGATAGATCGGCGCAAAGTTTGCCATATCTGCATCGGCAATTTCAGCCACACGCTTTGCAAGTTCAGCAGATCCTTTTGAGCCAAATTCCCAGTGCTGGGATAAAATCGCTTCTGAACCTTGAGTTTTTACATAGTCTTTCACGACCTGAACTTCAGCGTCTGTGTCAGTGACAAAGTGGTTGATCGCAACAACAACAGGAACACCAAAACTTTTCAGATTTTCAATGTGACGGCCAAGGTTAGAGCAGCCCGCTTTAACAGCTTTGATATTTTCCGGACCAAGGTCAGCTTTAGCGACGCCACCGTTCATCTTCATGGCGCGAATGGTTGCTACACATACTACAACAGCCGGGGAAATGCCCGCTTTGCGGCACTTAATATTCATAAATTTCTCAGCACCTAAGTCAGCACCAAATCCTGCTTCTGTCACAACATAATCGGCCAATTTCAAGGCCGTTTTTGTCGCAATGACCGAATTACAGCCGTGCGCGATGTTAGCAAAGGGACCACCATGGACAAATGCCGGATTATTTTCCAGTGTTTGAACCAGATTTGGCTGCATTGCTTGCTCTAGTAACACAGTCATCGCGCCGTCCGCTTTAATATCGCGGCAATAAACAGGTTCACGGTCACGGGTATAAGCAACAATGATATCACCTAAACGTTTTTGCAGATCATCAATATCGTTTGACAAACAAAGGATCGCCATAACTTCTGAGGCCACAGTGATATCAAAGCCGGATTGACGCGGGAAGCCGTTAGCAACGCCGCCCAAAGAAGTGACGATATCACGAAGAGCGCGGTCATTCATATCAACCACACGGCGCCAAACAACACGGCGTTGGTCGATCTTCAGATCATTACCCCAATAAATGTGGTTATCGATCATTGCAGAAAGTAGGCTGTGCGCCGATGTAATCGCGTGGAAGTCACCTGTAAAATGCAGGTTCATATCTTCCATAGGAATGACTTGCGCATAGCCGCCACCGGCTGCCCCGCCCTTCATTCCGAAGCATGGACCTAAGGAAGCTTCACGGATACAAATTGCGGCCTGTTTACCAATTGAATTGAGGCCATCAGCAAGACCAACGGTTGTTGTGGTTTTACCTTCACCGGCTGGTGTTGGATTAATCGCCGTAACCAAAATCAGTTTACCGTCTTTTTTGCCTTCCTGAGCTTTAATAAATTCAGCAGACACCTTTGCTTTATCATGACCAAACGGTAGTAGGTCATCTGAGGGAATACCAAGCTTAGCGCCTATTTCCTGAATAGGTAATTTATTCGCTTCGCGCGCTATTTGAATATCAGTTTTATATGCCATCGTTATTAAGTTCCTAAATTATCTTTTACATTCAAGCCAATCGCTTCGGCCCACTCCGCTGCTGGTTGCTTTGTTCCGCCGCTTGCTTTAACACGTTTCAGCAGGATACGCCCGCCGATACATTGTACCGTCACGCCTTCTTCCGAAATCGCCATTACGCGTCCAGACAGGCCGTCACCGTCAATGCGTCTACTGTCATATACACTTATTTCATTACCATCAAGCGTCGTCCATGCACCCGGTGCCGGATTTGTTCCACGAATAAGATTATAAACCTGAGCAACAGGTTTGTGCCAATCAATATGCGCGTGCTTCTTTGTGCAGCGGCGCTCATAACTTGCCTGGGCTTCATCGGCCACAATCCGCGGGGGATTGCCGGACCTGAATAAATCACAGACCTCAAGTACTGAGCTCACAGACGAAGGGTAAATTTTCTTAAAGTAAAGGTCAATCACCGTATCATCAGGACCTAGCGGGCATTCCCACTGCATCAGGCTATCGCCTTCATCCAATCCATCAGAAGGATAGAACCAGCTATATCCAGATGTGGTATCACCCATGATAATCGGCCAGTTCACTGCGGATGGCCCACGGTACTTTGGCAGCAGGCTCGGATGAAAACAGATTGATCCCATTTTTGGAGTTTCGCGCGCGTCCTGCGGCACAAATACATTTACAAATGCCATCACCATTAAATCAGCATCAAAAGAGGCGAGTGTGCTTAGCGTTTCCTGATCATTAAAATTACTCGGCTGATGAACGGGCAAGCATTTCTCCAGCGCGAACTCTTTAATCGGATCTTGGGGCTTACCTTCTTTATCCGGTTCACAGTAAACGGCCACCACTTCATCGGTGCCCGTGCTTAGCAATAATTCCAGAACATCTTTTCCGAATGCCTGTTGTCCCATCACGATCAAACGCATTAGCTAACCTCCCCAACGGCACCAGACGCAATAACACGGTCCAGTTCATCACCAGAATAGCCGAGCACCTGTTGTAAAATCTCTTTTGTGTGCTCGCCTAGGAGCGGGGAACGTTCCACTACGGCAGGGCTATCAGATAGTTTAACGGGACATCCGACCGAAATATATTCACCGCGCTCAGGATGAGGCACTTTAACAAGTGTACCCGTGGCATAAAGGCCTTCGTCTTCTGATATTTCCTTCATGGATAAAATCGGCCCAACGGGAATATTAACCGGATTACAAATGTCCATCACCTCAAATTTACTTTTGGTCATTGTCCACTGTTCAACGCGGCCAAATATAAGGTTCAGTTTATCTAGACGATCTTTTGGCTTGGCGAAACCTTCAGCAGTTTTCCAATCCGGCTCACCGATTACGTCACATACTTTTTCCCAGACCGCAGCCTGTATGATAAAATAGGTATAGGCGTCTGGATCCTGTTCCCACCCTTTACATTTGAGAATACGGCCCGGTTGACCGCCGCCACTATCGTTACCGGCTCGCGGAACGGCTTCACCAAACGGGATGCCTTCACCGTGCTGCGAATATTCTTCCAGTGGCCCAACCGCCAGGCGTTGCTGATCACGAAGCTTTACCCGCGCTAGATTGAGGACCGAATCCTGCATTGCAGAAGTAACTTTCTGGCCACGTCCTGATTTTTCTCGCTGGAATAATGCCGTAACAATACCAAGACACAGATGAAGACCTGTACCCGAATCGCCAATTTGTGCCCCTGTTACGAGGGGCGGGCCATCACGAAAACCAGTAGTCGACGCAGAGCCGCCAGCACACTGGGCTATATTTTCATAAACTTTACAATCTTCATATTCGCCCGGTCCGAAACCCTTAATCGACGCCATGATGATACGGGGGTTAATTTCCTGAATGCGCTCCCAGCCAAATCCCATACGGTCGAGGGCACCCGGTGCAAAATTTTCGACAAGAACATCACATTCTTCAATCATACGGGTCAGAACTTCTTTGCCCGTTTCATTTTTAGAATTTAGCTCAATTGATCTTTTATTATGATTAAGCATGGTGAAATAAAGACTGTCCGCACCCGGCACATCGACAAGCTGTTTGCGCGTCGCATCTCCGACGCCGGGACGCTCAACCTTGATCACGTCTGCGCCAAACCAAGCGAGCAGTTGGGTACAGGTTGGCCCAGATTGAACATGGGTAAAATCGAGAATTTTTATGCCTTCAAGAGCTTTCATTATGTATTCCTAAATATTGAGAGTTTATTTTTTGGAGCGTTTTTTAGCAATTAAACTTTGCGGATTGAGGCTTCCGATATTGCCGCTTTCTTTTCCTGCCGTAGGGTCAATCTCCGCATTGATAAGCGTAGGTTTGCCAGAATCCATTGCTTCATTCACAGCACGCTTTAATTCATCCGGATTAGTCGCATGAACGCCCACACCACCAAAGGCCTGCATCATCATATCGTACCGGCATCCTTTGACGAACGTTGTTGTAGCAGGATCAGAACCGCCAGAAGGATTTTCGTCCGTGCCCCGGTATATGCCGCTGTTATTGAACACAACAACACATATTGGCAGATTGTAACGACAGATGGTTTCTATTTCCATGCCGGAAAAACCAAACGCACTATCGCCTTCAATGGCAAGTACTGGTTTGCCGGTTTCAATCGCGGCGGCAATGGCACTTCCCATACCAATTCCCATAACGCCCCATGTGCCAACGTCCAGACGTTTTCGTGGCTGATACATATCGATAATGCTACGAGCAAAATCAAGTGTATTCGCGCCCTCATTTACCAGAATTGCATCAGGGCGTTCCTTAATAATTGTACGCAGCGCACCAAGGGCACCGTGATAATCCATTGGCGTATTGTTGTTTTGCAAAGTAGACGCCATACGCGCCAAATTAGTTTCTTTCTTAGCGTTGATTGCGTCAACCCATTCTGCTGGTGGCGCTACCCAGTCGTCGCCCATTTCATCAAGAAAGGCCGCAAGGCATGAGCCAATATCGCCGACTACCGGCGCTGCAATTTCCACATTGCTGTCCATCTCTTTAGGTTCGATATCAATCTGGATGAACTTTTTAGTATAAGGCTCGCCCCATTGCTTACCCTTACCGTGGGACAGGAGCCAGTTTATACGCGCACCAAGCATAACCACTACATCCGCTTGCTTCAAAACCAGCGAACGGGCCGCGCCAGCAGATTGCGGATGGGTATCCGGGAGTAACCCTTTAGCCATGCTCATCGGCAGGTAAGGAACGCCACTTTTTTCTACAAAGTCGCGCACTTGCTGATCGGCCTGCGCATATGCCGCGCCTTTACCAAGGATAATGAGTGGTTTTTTAGCCGTTTTCAAAAGATCCAGCGCGCGCGTTACCGCGCTAAGCGCAGGTATCTGGGCAGGAGCAGGATCAATTACTTTTACAAGTGATTTAGCACCGACATCTTCAAAGACAGTTTGACCAAGCAGCTTTGCAGGCAAATCAAGGTAGACACCGCCCGGACGGCCAGAAACCGCGGCACGGATGGCCCGCGCCACAGCAATACCGATATCTTCTGCATGAAGTACGCGGTAAGCGGCTTTACAAAGTGGTTTGGCAATAGCCAATTGATCCATTTCTTCATAATCACCCTGCTGAAGATCGACAACTTCGCGTTCAGATGAACCGCTGATCAAAATCATCGGCCAGCAGTTGGTTGTGGCATGGGCAAGGGCCGTTAGTCCATTAAGAAAGCCCGGCGCTGAAACTGTAAGACATACGCCGGGTTTTTTGGTTAGGAAGCCAGCGATAGCCGCGGCGTTACCGGCATTTTGTTCGTGACGAAATGAGATAACACGAATGCCCGCGCCTTGCGCATAACGACCTAAATCCGTAATCGGAATACCCGGTACGCCATAAATCGTATTAAGGTCATTAAGCTTCAGGGCATCAATAATAAGATGAAAACCATCGGTTAGTTCCCGCTCTGCATCGTCTTGTATTATATTTTCTTCCATGTTTATTTTCCGTATTCGTCAATTAAAACTAAATGGTTTCTGTTTTGGCTGCGCTTAAATTTTCAAGTCTCGTCCATGTTTTGTGAATATGATCATGAAGTCGCATTGTGTGTTCTCTAACTAACCTCGATGCTAAATCCGCATCTCGGGCATCTAGGGCGTCAATAATTTCCATATGGTCGCCAACTGATTTGGTAACGCGGTCACCCTCACCCATGGCCCGGCGGCGTACTGCATGCATATGCGCAAAAAGTCCATCTGCCATTTTACCGAGTGCCTTACACCCGGAAAGGTCAAATATATATTGGTGAAATTTAATATTGGCATCAGAATATTCTTCGATTTCCGCACTGGCCGCATTAATACTTTTTTTCATGGCAAATTTGCGTAGCGCACGAAGATCATCGTCTGATGCATTTTCAGTGGCTAAGCGTGCGGCCATACTTTCTAGAGCCGCCCATATGACGACCATCTCAAGAATTTCATCACGAGATTTGCGATTTACAAACACACCTTTACGCGGGATTATTTCTACAAGTCCGTCTTGCGCTAATCGCGCAAGTGCTTCTCTGATAGGGGTGCGTGAAATAGCAAGATTTTCAGCAAGGGTCCGTTCATCAAGGCGTAAATCTGTACCTGGCTGGTAGATATTCATTTCAATGATGGCCTTGCGAAGCACGTCATAAGTATGGTCTTTCAGCGTGAAATTCACCGCTACCGGACTTAACTTATCGCTAATTGACATGCGTCTCTCCCTTTGAACTCTTCACTTTGACAGACTGTCACAAGTAGAATCCCTCTCCCATTATGTGGTATACCATACACCGAACTCTAGTGTGGTCAACACAATTTATTACAGGATGTAACCCAATAGGTTTTATATTTTCATCGCAAGCCCCGCTACCCATTCGAATTTTATCTTTATAAAATTTTAGCGCAGTGTTAGAAATATTTAGCAAGTGAAACACAGAGTGAGAATATGAGTTTGAATGATGCCATACATAAGGCTGTGAATTTTGCCAATCAGGGCAGACTTGATCAGGCTGAAAAAACATGCCGCGACATTATAGCAAAGGATGGTAATTATCATCCGGCATATCACCTTCTTGGTCAGCTTTCCTTTCGTTCAGGCAGGGATGACATAGCAGCAGAGATGCTTCATAAAGCCGTCTTGCTTGATCAATCAAGTGCTCCTTATAAGTGCGACCTTGCGGAAGTCTTATGTATTTGCGGCAAGCCAAAAGACGCAATGATGTTTGTAGAAGGGGCCTTAAAGTTAAACCCAAATTATCCAAAAACCCATTATATAGCAGGAATGGCCCTAACCAGAATTGGCGCTTTGGAAAACGCTATTCAGGCTTACAACACAACAATTAAACTAAGTCCAAATCACGGGCCCGCTTATAATAATCTAGGCACCGTATTAGAGGCGAGCGGTAGGCCCGATAAAGCAAAAGAAGCTTATAGCCAAGCGGTTAAAATAAACGAAAAACATGTTGAAGCACAAAATAATCTAGGGGCCGTTTTGGTCGCTGAAGGTGATATTGATCAAGCAAAAAAACATTTTGAGACGGCAATAAAGGAGCAGCCATCTTATATAGAAGCGCATCATAATTTATCAGCTTTAAAAAATTATAAAAAAGACGATGAGCATATCAATATACTTGAAACAATAGAGCGCGATACATCAAGGCTCTCGCCAGATAATCAAATTCGACTAAACTTCACCCTTGGCAAAGCTTATACGGACATTCAAAATTATGATGATGCATTTGATTATTATAACAAAGGCAACAGCGCTAAAAGAGCGCGCTTTGACTATAATGAGCAAGCATCTGAAAAATTCATAGAGAATATTAAAGACAATTTTTCCAAAGCTTATTTCAAAAACTATCAAAAAGACAAGAGCGAAGACCTTAGACCCATTTTCATCGTAGGAATGCCTCGTTCAGGCTCCACACTGATAGAGCAAATAATATCTAGCCATAGTCAGGCTTATGCTGGCGGGGAGCTGATGGTTCTTGCCGAAATTATAAAAGCAAAGATCAATAATTTCCCGCAAGGTGTAAATTCACTCTCCAATCAAGAGCTAAAATCAATCGGCAATGAATATCTAAACTATATTAATAACCTTAATCCAGATGCTAAATGCATTATCGACAAGATGCCCGCCAATTACCAATATGCCGGCTTGATCGCAAAAATTCTGCCCGGCGCACGCATCATCAATGCCAAACGAAGTCCCATGGATTGCTGCCTTTCCATTTATACTCGTTTGTTTATCCAGACACTGAAATATGGCTATAACCTTGGTGAGCTTGGGCGTTACTATAACCGTTATCAGGGCCTTATGGATCATTGGTATGATGTGTTACCAGAGGGGGTTTTGACCAGTGTTAACTATGAAGACGTGGTGAATGATTTGGAGCGGGAAGCGAGAAAGCTCATAGATTTTGTTGGTCTTGAATGGGAAGAGGCCTGTCTTGATTTTTATAAAAACATGACGCGGGTCAAAACAGCCAGCGCCGCACAGGTTAGAAAACCGATCTATAAAACATCGATAGAAAAATGGCTGCCCTTCAAAAAACACCTTGGACCTCTTATAGAAGCATTGGGAAATACTTTTAATTCTTGAAATAACTATTCATAAATTCTGTTTTTAATTGACAAATGGAAGATACAGCCTTATTTAATCATTAATTGACCGACTGATCAGTCATATTGATAAGGCAACGATTAATGAGACCGCAACTTGGAAAAGACAAGATATTACAGGCTGCGCTGAGTTTGTTCGCTCAAAATGGCTATCACAAAACGTCTATGAATGAAATTGCCAAAGGCGCGGGTGTATCGAAGGGTTTGACCTATAATTATTTTGAAAGCAAGCAGGCGCTGCTGCTGGCTATTATTGAACAGGCCAGTAAAAAAATGTTTGATGTGGCGGAGAAGATGTCCACGCCCAGTGATTATAAAAGCATGCTTAAAATATTTCTTGATCAATATTTTCTCTTTCTAAAAAATAATAAAAAATATCTTTCTTTCCAGTTAAGCCTGCTTTTCCAGCCAGATTTAAAAAAAATAGTAGAGGGCCCGCTGCAACAGCGCGCAGAGCGGCTGTTATCGAACACGGTAATAATGTTCCGCGAGGCCGGGGCCTCTAATCCAGACCTAACGGCTAGACGGTTTATGTCAGAGCTCGACGGCATTGCACTACATAATCTTTCTGTTTTTAAGGATTATCCACTTGATGAAATGCACACACAATTATTTGATAATTATAAGGACCTAAAATAGTGAGAAAATATTCAATTGAAAAATCTGATCATGGTAAATTATCAGATTTAAAAAAATTATATTTAAAGCAGTTACCTGCACCGCGTGACGGGATGTGGGAAACCTTTGTAATGATGGCAGATCACTACGCTATAACTAGCGCAGAAAAAACCATCGGATATTTTGTTATAAATAGCGAGCAACAAATCCTTCAGTTTTATGTCGAGGGTACATATGATAGCTCAGATATATTCCAGCAAATTATTGATGAGATGAAGCCCCCCGGCGCCGTAGCGATGACAAGTGAGCCTGAGTTTCTTTCACATTGTCTTGATCATCAGAAATCCGTAACCGTAAATGCACTTATGTATCATTTTGAAAAAGACACACCTATAGCTGGGGCCAATTTCCCAGACGGATATGAATTTAGAACAGTCCAAGAAAGCGAGTTATCAACGGCAGTGAATTTCGCCCACGAAACTCTTGGTGCGGATCAAGGATGGCTTAGTATGTACTACGGCGACCTTATTAAAAGAAAAGAGCTTTTCGGGCTTTGGGACGGGAAAACTCTAATTGCCACGGGTGAGCGCAGGGTAAGCGAAACTCAAAAGCCTTATGCTGATGTGGGCATGATTGTTTCAACAACACATCGCGGACAAGGTCTTGCAACTATGATTTTACAAAAACTGCTTAACTTATGTGGCGAAAAAGGCTTAAGCGCCATATGCTCCACCGAAAAAGATAATGTTGGGGCACAAAAGGCGATCGCGAAAGCAGGCTTTATCGATCACCACAGAATAGTTGAATTTAAATTCAATTGATAAACACTCTTTAAATTATTCATGAAAAAGATATTATAACAAAAAATGTCTTAATAGTTTGAGGAGGAAATAATGTCCGGAAGGTTAAACGGTAAAAAAGCACTTGTTAGCGCAGCAGGGCAGGGAATTGGGAAAGCAACCGCCGAGCAATTCGCCGCAGAAGGTGCAACTGTTATCGCAACCGACATTAATATGGAAACATTAAAGCATGTAAAAGGCTGCGAGCAAAGGCATATGGATGTGCTTGACCCGGACGCTATTTCCAAGATTGCAAGCGACGTAGGCCACATTGATATATTATTTAATTGTGCAGGCTTCGTGCATAGCGGAACCATTCTGGATTGCAGTGAAGAAGATTGGGATTTTGCTGCTGATTTAAATATTAAATCAATGTACCGCATGATCCGCGCCTTTCTGCCGGGTATGCTTGAAAATAAAAGTGGTTCTATCATCAATATGTCTTCGGTGGTCAGCTCCATCAAAGGCGCGCCAAACCGCTTTATATACGGCACGACGAAAGCGGCCGTTATCGGACTTACCAAGGCAGTATCAGCAGATTTTGTAACCCAGGGCATTCGCTGCAATGCCATTTGCCCGGCGACGGTACAGTCCCCGTCACTTGATGAACGCTTGCGGGCTACCGGCGATTATGATCAAGCGCGCAAGGACTTTATCGCCCGCCAGCCAATGGGCCGTATCGGCACGGCGGAAGAAATAGCGGAAATTGCCACATATCTGGCCAGTGACGCGGCGGGCTTTACAACGGGTCAATGTCATGTTGTTGACGGCGGATGGGCCACATAAAGAGAATAAATCTTAAGGAATTAATCAATGAAATTACTACGCTACGGAAAATCAGGCAGTGAAAAACCGGGCCTACTCGACGAACAAGGCAATATTCGTGACCTCGCCGG
>Ga0233449_1002346_pt1 | contig 15153 bp, 13 predicted proteins | sample SI_124_October20_FD_183012 | JGI IMG/M metagenome (GOLD analysis project Ga0233449, IMG submission 183012) | Seawater microbial communities from Saanich Inlet, British Columbia, Canada - SI_124_October2016_200_MG | ecosystem: Environmental > Aquatic > Marine > Inlet | place: Canada: British... | reverse complement strand
CTGCAAAGTATTACAACAAACCACTTCTCAATAGGATGGGTTATTTATTGTCTGATGCAGTAAAGCAACTCAAAGATTTTAGTTCCTTTGATACAGGAGATGTAAATAAAATGGAAAAGTCAGTTTTTACTTATGCAGATAAAATTATCGTTACAACAAATCAAATGAGTGAAAGGATTAATAATTCACATCTTGGTTTAAAGCAAAAGGTAAAAATAATTCCTAATTTCGTTGATCAGAATATTTTTTCCCCAGCTTTTTCGAAGGAAAAACTATTTGATATTTTATTTATTGGAAGATTATCTGAACAAAAAAATATAAATAATCTAATTGAAGCGGTTGGTAATTTAAATCTGAAAATATTAATAATTGGTACTGGCCCACTTAAACCAACACTTATTAAAAAAATCGGGATTTTAGATGGCCGGTTGGAATGGATTGATAATATTCCGAATGAAGAAATTCCAAAATATATGAATCAATCAAAAATATTTGTGTTACCATCTTTTTATGAAGGACATCCTAAGGTTCTTATTGAAGCAATGAGTTGCGAGATGACAGTAATAGTTTCAAATGTACAAGGGAATAACGATGTTGTTATTGATGGTGAAAATGGATTTTTATGTGATACATCAAGCGAGAGTATTCAGAAAACCATTATTAAAGTTTTAAAAATGAGTGCGAAAAATTTAAATATGATTAATATTAATGCTCGTCAATTTGTAAAAGATAATTATAGTTTGGATAAAATTGTGACTATGGAAATGCAACTTTATGAAGATATTATGAATGAAAATAATTCTATGAATTTAGCTTGATGGATAATTGGGAAAAATAAACTACGAGAAATATCATAAATCAAATTCTAGAACCAAACTTTCTGGATTTGAAATAGCACGGTGGGATGCTTTGACACATTTTATACCAAGAAATGTTCCCGCAATAAATAATCCTCATATATTAGATTATGGAGCTGGTACCGGGCTACACATTGAATTATGGCAAAAATTATTTCGAAGTTCAGAACTATTCTTATGCGACATAAGTACTATAGGAAAAGATAAATGCCTTTCAAAGTTTCCCAAGTATGAGAATAAATACAAAATGATCATTAATGACCGAGCTCTCTATGATAATGAAAAATTTGATATTATTCTAAGCATTGAGGTCATGGAACATGTCGATGACTTAATTACTTATATTAAAGATATATTTAGATTGCTCAAACCAGGTGGCGTATTTATTTGGACAACTCCCTGTGCGAATAAATATTCGATTGAACATATTTATTCTTTATTAACAAATCAAATTCTTATTACTCCAAGTGGCTTTAAAAAATGGTCATGGGAAGATCCAACTCATGTAAGAAGGTTAGAGAGTTCTGAAATAAATAAAATATTACTAAGAAATGGCTTCTCTGATACAAATTATAGGTTCAGATCACATTTATTTTCATTTATATGCACATATTGTCCTCCAAAAAGTAAATTTCAAAAATTAAGAAATAGTCTTATGAAATTGGATTATAACTTATTAAGGAAATTTCCAAATGGTGCGTCTATGATAGGAATTGCAAAAAAACCTATACACTAGACTATGGTGGAGCCAAAAATATCAGTCGTTATGCCAGTTTATAATAGTTCTCCTTTTTTAAAAGATTCAATTAATAGTATTCTGACCCAATCATTTTCAAATTTTGAGTTTATCATTATTAATGATGGTTCAACTGATGATTCCCTAGAATTAATCAATTCATTTCAGCATAAAGATGAAAGAATTATTGTCATCAATCAAAAACATCAAGGCATAACTAAATCATTAAACACTGGAATACAAATATGTCAGGGAGAATTCATTGTAAGGATGGATGCGGATGATATTGCTTTTGATACTAGGCTAAAACAGCAATTGGATTTTATTAAAAAAAATCCTGATATTGATATAGTAGGAAGTCAGATAGTAGTTATAAATGAAAAGAATAAAATTATGAAAGAAGTTAATAATCTACCTTTAGATGATACATTAATAAAGTGGGATTTAATCTTTGGCACGCCCCTACTTCATCCTACATTAATAATAAGGAAAACTATTTTTAATAAATTTGGCATTTTTAATGATCAATTTGCATATGGACAAGATTTATTAATGTGGAGAAAAATAGCAAAAAACATCAGATTTGCAAATCTACCTGATAAACTAATGAAAATAAGGCATTCTGAAACTTCCTACGAAGTTGATAAACTGAAATGCCAAGAATCTATAAGAATTTCAACATTAAATCAGTATTTAAAAAATGTATGTGGAATTAATTTTCGAAAAATAAAAGAAAAACAATTAAATGATTTTTTTATATCCGGTAAGCCGGTATTTACGCATTATAATAATTTTATGCGACTAATAATGAGTATAAGAAAAGGATTTATTAGTCTCAATTGTAATAATTCTAAAATCACTAAAAAAATTAATCAAAGAATAAGTTCACTTTTTTTTAGAGCTTTTTTACTTAATTCACACTCAGTATTATCACAATTAATGTATTTGACTATTTCTGTTGCTATTTATCCAAGTATTCTTTTTAAAAAAAAATATTGGTGGTATATGAAACAGGGTTTGATACAAACTATACCATTAAAAGCGAATTAATTGCATATTTGTTTCGTAGATAGGTCTTATCCAATTAATGGTAAACCTGCTGGAGGGTCAGGAAGGTATATTTCAAATATCGTTAAAGAATTGAAAAATAGAGGAAATATGATTACGGTTATTGTTTCCCCTAATAAACATTTTACCCCTTCAAAGAGTTTTAATAAATCTATTAATATTTTTCCATACTACTCAAATACTCAGATAATTTGGTATTTAAGTAAGATCCCATTACTTAATGTAATATCAAAGGCATTAGAATACTTGCTTGAAGGTTGGTATGTTTTTCAAACGTTGAATTGTCTACATCAAAAAAATAAATTTGATATCGTTGAATATACAGAAGGAGGCGATTTTTGGAGCTCCTTTTTTAAAAGATGGCCTACAATTGCTCATCTTCATTGTTCACAGTATACTGTATTAGATCAGTGTAATAAAAATATTGATGTTGGTGTAAAGCTAAAAAGAAAATTAGAGCATTGTTTTATTAAAAGGTCCAATAGAGTTATCGCACCATCCAAAAGTATGATTTCAATTGTTGAAAAGGAGATGGGGCATCATCTAAAGGCAAAAAAAGTTATACCTTTACCCATAGACCCTGCAATTCAGTTTACGCCTAAGGTGAAAAAAACAAAACAATTAATAGGAATATTCGCTTCTAGATTAGACCCTTTAAAAGGAGGAGATATACTTTTAAAATCAATTCTTTGTTTAGAAAAAAGTGATATTGAAAAAGTATATTTTAAATTTTTTGGATATTTTCCTGATAAAAAAGTACATCTTAAGAATATCGAATTCTCAAGTTTTATTCAACGAAATGAACTCATAATTGAAATAAAGAAAGCTGATTTTATTATCGTACCAACATTATTTGATAATTCGCCAAATATTATTTATGAGGGCATGGCACTTGGAAAATTGATTATTGCCAGCGATGTTGGAGGAATACCAGAATTAATTCATCATGGAAAAACAGGTTTATTATTTAAAAAAGGCGATCATTATGATTTAAAAAAACAGCTTGGGGAGATAATTAAAAACCCTGACATGGTTAAAAAGCTTAGTAATAATGGACGGAAATTTATTACAAGTATAGCTAACGTAGAAAAAAATGCCGTAAGTAGAATAGATATGTTTGATTCATTAATAGGTAACTCTTAACAATAAATATTTTTATAAATATAAGTCTTTGAAAATTCTCGACCTAGGTTGTGGAGATAATAAAGTTGAAGGAGCAATAGGTCTAGATAATATCGCCCTGACTGGCGTCAATATTGTACATGATTTATTGAATTTTCCTTATCCAATTGAAAATGAGTCATACGATATTATCCACCTTAGGCATGTAATTGAGCATTTTGACAATAAGGAAATCAATGATATGTTAAATGAATGCCACAGGATACTAAATATAAATGGCAAGTTAATGATAAGTGTGCCGCACGTTTTTTCAATTGCTGCATTTACAGATATTTCTCATAAATCATATTTTACTTTTAATAGCGGTAAATTTTGGGATAAAACCCATTCCAAATCTTATTATAAAGATCGAGTTTTTCTTTGGGATCTTGTTGATACTGATGGAGATGTGACATGGTTTGATTGGAAGGGTTACCAATTAAGAAAAATTGACGCATTTTTTTCTTCATTATTAAGAAAAAAAATAATAAAGGCACTAAATAACCCCAAAAATCCTAGTTTAGCAGACAGACTAGTTAAAAAATATTCATGTCAATTTGTTGAGATTAGATGGACATTTAGTAGAGAAATCTAATGTTTGAGATAGCTTATTATTTTAATAAAATATATAAAAATCATATTGGTTGGAGAGAAAGAAAAAAGACATTAAAAAAGTATTTTAATAATGGTCAAGAGTATTATGAAAGTACGCGATTTGAATATAATTCCCAAAAAAGGTCCTAAATTTTTCTTGGTTTGAAATATGCAATTATGAATATTTTTAATTATTTTGGGGGTCGGTTTACATCATTTAATTTGATATTATTTATATTGTGTCTATTAATTCCGGCTAAATTTGTAAAAACAAAATTGCTAAAATTAATTTATTCAACTACGTGTACTATGCTAATCCTATCTCAAGCTATATCTTTAATCATTACAGAAAACTTTATTGGGTATGAATTCATAGTGCATACAAATTATTATGATATAATTACAATGTTGAAGCTATATCAAAATATCATAATAATTGTGTCTATTATGTCAGTTTTATTGATGGTAATGTTTTATTTTATAGAAAACATTTCCCGTTATATTTCTTTATGGTTAGATAAAGTTAAAAAGAAGTATGATATTAATTTTGGCAAAATAAATATTAGGTATGAATTCACTACATTCTACTTGGTATCAATTATTTTCTTTTCTCTTGATGGTAATTTTGATAATAAAGGCATTTTGTCAAAAACGATTGAAACAATATCATTTTTTACGACTAATAGTAATAGTTCATTTCAAAAATCTCTAGATGAAATTGGAATAAATAATTATGTAGGTCTGGATAATATCAATGCTGTAGGAAATAATAAAGATATAATTATAATATCTCTTGAGTCATTTGAAGCAGCCTATTTAACTGAAAAATTTTCCCATTTAACACCATTCCTGAACCGCTTAAAGAATGAATGGTATTATTATGACATGGAACAAAATATTGGAAGTAATTGGACCAGTGGTTCTCTATATACAATGTTTACGGGTATTCCTTCATTTTTTGGTAGAAAACATAATTCAATATTCCATACAGCGTATAAAAAAGAAATAGTTGGTTTGCCAGATATCTTGAAAAAATTGAACTATGATCTTACATTTATTACTAAAGATGCGAAATTCAGCGGCACTAGAGCACTACTTGGTTGTTTTGGATTTGATAGAGTGATTGATGATCGAGAATTAAATGATGGGTATGACCAAGATATATTCGTAAGACTAAAATCTGAGATTATTAGGAGCAAATCAAGAGATAAACATTTCGCTATTTTTGCTTCTACATTAGACACCCACGGTCCAAACGGTATTATGGATAAACGATTTCTTGAATTAATGAATGGTTTAGATGACTTAGAATACTCTGCAGCTATCCTTGATTATTTAATTAAAGATTTTTTTCAATTTATGAAGAAAAATAATTTTCTTGATTCAACAACAATTATTTTTCTGCCTGCCCATTTATATATGGTAAAACCATCAATATTTCATAGCATTAATGAAAGACAGCTATTTTATTTATCTAATTCAGAAATAGAATTGGATGATCTTGATGACAATTCTATATATCAAGTGCATATGCCTAAGATAATTCTATCAAGTTGTGGTATTGATCATAATATAAAATTTTTTTCTGATTACTTTACAACTATTAATGATAGTTTGATATTAGAAAAACAATCCCAAATAACATCGCTTAACATCTCTGGTTTTAAGACAGCAACTTCTGATTATAATTTAGAAATGAAAAAGGTTCAAATTAATGATTTTGACTCAGATTTATTAGTTGCACACGCTGCTGGGGAAATTGATGGGTTTGTTTATACTAATAGTTTAGAAGCATTAAATAATAGTTACAGGGAAGGTTTTAAACTATTTGAGCTAGACATAAATAAAACTTCAGATGACCATTATGTTGCAGTACATGATTGGGAAGAATGGGCCAATATAGTTCAATATAATAATAAACTCCCACCGGATTATAATTCATTTATGACAAAAAGGTTATATGACAAATTTACGCCTGTAGATATTAATACAATAAACTACTGGTTTGGTGAACATAAAGATGCAATTCTCGTAACTGATAAAGTAAATGAGCCATACTTATTTAGTAAAAGCTTTAAGTATAATGATCGACTAATTATGGAACTGTTTAGTTTGGATTCAATTTCTACTGCAAAAACACTAAAAATAAAAGTCCTATTATCTGAAAATGTGATAAAAGAATTGAACTTTGATAAAAGAAAGTTCCTCGAATTAAATATCAAGGGTATTGCCGTGAGTAACTCATTTGTCCTAGAAAACCAAAGATTTGTACAAGAATTAAGTAAATCCGGAATTACTCCATTCATTTATGGGATAAATGATTATTTTATTGGTGGAAATGTAATCAATAATGAAAATTATTTCAGGACAAAAAATCCCTATGGTTTTAATTTTGGGTTATATTCGGATAGATATCTACAATAAATCACTATGAATTATAGTTATCAATTATCTACGAACGCTAAATACTATCTTTTATTATTTTGGACTTTTTCAAGAGTGGTTGATCTTTTAACAGGATACGTAGAATATTCCTTCCTAAGAGTCATAATTGCTATTCTACTTAGTTTAGTAATGATATTTTCATTCACGTTTAAAATAAATATGATATTTTCCACTCCAATTATTATTAAATATGGAAAATTTGGTTTATTTGTAATGTTTACGATTCTTGGTTATAGTTTATTTTTAAGCCGATCTTTAAGAAATGCAAATATGGGAGAGACTTATATTTTTAAGGAATCAATAGAGAATACTGCTTTGTATGGTGGATGGTTATGGAATCAATATGAAGGTGTTAGTCATTTTGCTTATCACAATAGTCCAGGATTTTTCCTATTTGTACCATTAGTTTGGGTTTTAGGAAAATATGCATGGCTTTTAATTTCATTTTTGCAAAGTTTAGCAATTGTCACAACAAATTATATTGCAGCTCTCAGATCTTCAATAGGTCTCTTAGACTATCGATGGAATATTTCTTTATTTGTTGCATTATTCTTAGCCACTTATACTCAACATGCAAAGTTCATTGATACCCGGTTTGCAATGCTTGGCATAGCTGTTTTTATATATGGTATATCTGTTAAAAGTCTGAAAATTAATTTAATTGGTTTTCTCATTTGTTTGCTTTTTCGTGAAACAGCTATTATTCCCTGTCTGGGGATAACATTATTTACCCGAGCATATCCCTTTTCAAGAAAAATAAAATGGATGATACTTACAATAGGATGCTTATGGTGTATTCTGACTATTTATTTAGTAAATGAACTTAATCCTACTGGATTTTATGGTAATGGGTTCAACGGAACGGGAGTGGCTATTAGTCATAATATACACTTGAAATTTGCCCATATTTTAAGGTTAATCAATTTTGGACCGTTAATATTTTTTAGTATACCAGGCTTAATTGGATTACTCTCCGAATTCTGTTTAATAATCTTTGCAACACATGTTAAGTTTTATAGTCTGTCGTGGCATCTCTGGATTATACCAGGTATAATTATTATCATGTATAGCATTGATGTTTTAAAAAAGAAATATGAGTACTCAAATGAAATAATACAGAATTACTTTTTATTTGTAATTTTAACATCGATCTGGCAATTTCTCACCACCTTTCACCCTCGATTATTTTAATGGTTTTATTATCTTATATCTCCATCATTCAACTAAGGTGATATATCTAATCTTTAAAGTAACCATAAATATATTTCTGCAGTAATATTAAAAAAATAAATTACATTTTAGTATGTCGCTGGGCTTACCCATCGAGCCAAGGTGGTGTGGCTATGTATAATAAGAATTTAGTCCAAGCGCTGTACCAAGATGAAAATGTTAATATTTTATCTTTATCAAACAAAAATAATGAGTCTTATTTTGAGTCCATTAACATACCATTTTATGCCGTAAAACCACCAAACTCATTTCTATACAGATTATCCAGAACTACCTTTTTACGTAAAGTATATAGATATTTAATTGATTGGAATATATCTTCAAAATTCGCACAATTTTTAAAAACGCATGATACATCAGTTATCGAATTCATGGATATCCATAGTGAAGCCTATTCTTATTTAAAACAGAATCCTAAGACAAGTCGGAAAACAAAAGTTGTAATTCGCTCACATACACCTTGGGGTTTATTAAAAAATACCTATCTGCCTGAAGAAGTAGAGTTCAATGATACATGGAATGCATTTGAAAAAGAAAAATTTTGTTTTGAGAAATGTGATGCCATTACAACACCCAGCGAAGATTTAAAATGTGAAATAATCGAATTATATCATATTCATCCAGATAAAATTATTGTTATCCCAAATTTAGTTGATTCAAATCATTTTAAGCCGTATGAAGATGAGATTAATAATAAAATAGGTTTCAAAATACTACATGTCGGACGATTTGAGCGGCCAAAAGGGGTTGAAACTCTTACCAAAGCATTTATAAAAATTGCCAAGAAGTATCATGATGTTACCTTAATTAATGTTGGGAAATTGAGAGGTTCATCTGCTTCTATTTGCGAGTCATGGTTAGAAAAAGAAAATTTACTAGATAGGGTCTCTTTTTTGGATTTTATTGATTATGAGCAATTACCTCAGTATTATCATGAGTCAGATTTAGTTATCGTTCCTTCAGAAATTTATGAATCCTTTTCTTACACAGTTGCACAAGGGATGTCTTGTGGAAAGATTGTGATTGCCTCTAAAATCGGAGGTATTCCCGAAACGGTAGATTCTGGGAAAGCTGGCTTCTTATTTACACCTGGGAATGTTGAAGAGTTAGAGAAAAAAATAGAATCAATTTATTTGGAAAAGGTAAATGTAACAGAAATTGAAGTCCATGCCAGGAATCATGTTCTGGAAAATTTTTCCATTCATGCTTTAAAGGAGAAATATATACAATTTTATCAAAGTCTTCTAAATTAAAACCCTTAGTTATTATATCACCTTTTCAATTTAAACTAAGACGAGGAATTGAACGGTTTACTTATTCTCTTGCCAATCAATTAGCGCACGATTATGATATGCACATTGTTATTTATACTTGGAAAAGTCTGGATGTAATTGATTGGGGAAAATGGCAGAAAAATATCCAAATACGACAAATGCCATTTTCAAAATATTTCCAAGATTTATTTTCCAAAATATTTTATAGAATTTGGATCATGATTGATCGTCCGGATAAAATCCTAATTAACTTTTTATACCACGGTGAAAAAAGTCTGCCCAAGGATATGGAGTATTATTACATCCTTCATTCCCCTGCTTCTCAGGTTCCGCATAGATATCATTTTATCAAAAACCACATTCATAAATTCAAGAACATCTCATTTATCGCAGTCTCACAATTTGTAATGAGAGAAGCAGAACCCTTCATCAATAAACTTCCTGTAAAAGTGATATATAATGGTGTTGATACAAAATATTTTACTCCTAATGAAACCCGGAGTAATAATAGTGATTTGGTTCTTGTAACGTTGTCTGCATTGGAAAGTAGGAAAGGAATACAAAACGTAATATCGGCCATAATAAAAATGAATGATCCAAAGATACGGTATAATATTTATGGAGATGGACCTTATAAACAGGAAATTGTAAAGATGATTAATTCATCAAACCTTCAAGATAAAATAACACTTCATCCAAGTAACGAAGACCCGGCACAATGTTTGAATAACTCTGATGTCTATATGCTTTTGAGTAAGGGTGAGGCTTTACCACTGGGACCTTTGGAGGCGATGGCGTGTGGTTTGCCAGTGATTGTATCGGATCATCCGCCCTATGATGAATTTGTCCATTCAGATATTGGTTTCAAAGTTAATCGGAACTCTACTGATAGTATTTCAGAAGCTATATATGAAATGAAAATTGAGGCTAATAGATTAGAGTTGGGTGCAGCAGGAAGAAAAATGGTTGAAAAGTCATTTACGTGGGAGCATGTTGCAAGTCGTTATTATAAAACAATATATAGTGGTTATAATATCTAAATGAATGAATTAGTATATGACCAAAAGGAGAAGATTTATTATAAACACCCTGATGAACGCGCATGGATACGTAACCAACGTGTTTTGCAGTATAATTCTACAAAAAAATATGAGGAATCATCTGTTTACAAGTGGAGAGAATATTTAAATGATTATTTATTTCAACCAAGAACAGTACCGCATGAAGCGATATTTGATTCACCTTATTGTACAAGTGAAAGGAGAAAATTTCCGCTGAATTTGGACACTTTTATAACATCAAATTGGGACAAAATTGAAAAGTGGAAAAAAAAATTATTATTTAAAATGCATGGTTTTTTGTCAGCCCACCCTCTTATTAAATCAAAACGTATATCTGTACAATTTATAGGCAGTATTGGGTCAAAAGATCCAATACCTTATAGTGACCTTGATTGTTTGATTATCCTTCCTTCATTGGATAATTGGGATTTAAACAATATGGTTGAACTTAAAAAGTTATATAGGGTGGTCAACTATTATGCCTATGCATTTGATCCACTTCAGCACCATGGCGCTTTCGTTTTAACCGAGACTGAATTAACAAATGGATTTCCTTTTTTTTACCCAATGAACTTGTTGGATAAGGCATGGGGGTATGGTAGAGACCATTATTTTTCATCAAGTTATAATATTCAAAATAAGGGACGCATGAATTTCATCAACAATAATCAATTTCTTCGCCGTATGAATTACCAGCAGGAACTACCAAATTCCCTTTACAATTTAAAATACATTTTGTCATCAATTTTTCTTATGCCGGTGTATTATTATAATGCAAAAAATAAATTTTATTGTAAAAAAAACTCAATTAAGAAAATAATTAAATCAGATGACACAATTGGTAATAATTTTAAATGGTTTTCAAAATTTAGACGTAACTGGCAAAGTAGTTCTTTCCCAATTTTTAAAAAAATGATTTTAAAGGCTGGAATTAATTTTTATCCAATTGAAGATTTAGATTTATTGAACAGAAGAATTGAATACCATTTAAGATCTGGTAAAAATAAACCCTTATTACTTAAAGCAACTGAAATTATAAACCGTGGTAATATTATTTCGGATATCTTGTTGAATAAATTAGTTCAAAATAGTTGAATTATTCCATCCCAAAGATTGATTATGATAGCGCTCGTAATGAATATCTTCAGTACTTAACGAAAAACCCAGGTGTAGTATCAGTTATTGAATTTGGAGAGATAAAATATCCGGGGATATCAGATATTGATTGGTTAGTGATTTTTGATGAAAACCGAACAATTAACTCCAATTATTTTTTGCCCTGGAAATACCTTAGCACTGAATCTAAAATTGCATTTCAACATCGTCCAATTTTTTATCCAAAAGGATATTTGAATAGTATTAGTGACTTTATCATTCCAACTCAATCTAAAGTGATTCATGGGAATCATTTAGATTTGAATCAAGATTATTCAACAAACCCCTTAATTAGAGATGTAACTGTAAGTTTTGAATTTTTCAAGAGACAGAAATTTTGGTTAAATGCAGATACTTTTTACAATTTTTCATTTATTAAACAAATTTCAATTTTGAAATCAATTACAAATCATGTTAGAAATAATTTATTATCAAATATCCAAGAATTAATAGAGTTCGAAGAAAAGGTCGACCAGTTAAGAAATTCAATTTTGTTTGGTATTGATGAGCATCCAGAGATTGATGTATTTCGAAAAGATGGAATTTTTGTCCTATTAAAAATTGAATCTTTTTTGAAAAAAATTATTATAGACAATTTTATTGAGATTCCATCTTCAAAGAAATATTATAAAAATGTAAAGTGGAGTAAAAGCCCTGTATTTAATGAAAAAATATTAACCTTAGATGAAAAATTATTAGCAATACCATATGCCTATACATTACAAAATGAACATGAAAATTCAACAATTAAATATTTTAGAAATAAGTATCTACTAATTGATAAAATTGTTTCTATTTTTAATAAAATAAATCTAAGGGATGGTTTGATTAGTGATTTAGGGTTTGATAATTGGTTTCACCAGAGCCTTAGAAATAAACTTTATCATTATAAACACAAATTGTATAATAAGCGTTTAAAAGTGAAGTTTAATGTCAAATAGAATAATTAGAGCAATTAAGGACTCTTATTTTGATTTTCCATTTTCCCATGAATTAAAAAATAAAATTCAATCAATTATATCGAGTGATTTTCCATTTTTAAATGAGCCAAATGTTAAAAGAACCCATAGGAATTATTATGTCATTAATAAAGAGCCTTTTGTTCTCATAACTTCTGAACATACTAATGATTTACAATTATTCTCTAAGCAGATTGGGAAAAAGAATGGAGCTACCTTTTTAGTTTATTTTTGGTGGACCTTGTTCGATAGTTTTTCAACATTTGATGAGATAGCTTATTATTATAAAGTCCACCAAAATAAATTCCCAAATCATAAAATTATTTTTTTATTAAATAGTAAAAAAGAATATGATAATTTTAACAGAAGGGGGATAAAAAGCGAGTTTATTCATCAAAATGCTCTTGTAGATATAAATCTGTTTGAGCCATTAAAGCAAAAAAAAAAGTATGATGTAGTTTATAATGGAAGATTAGAAGAATTGAAACGGCATTATTTATTAAAAGACTGCCAGAAAATTGGTCTTATTTCTGCTTATGTTATGAATATTGATAGCTCAAAGCAAGAATACTTAGATGAATTAAAAAAGAATATACCTCATGCTTTCATGATTAATTCAAATCAATCAACTAGAATAGAAAACTTTCAATTTGAAATGGGATTTAAATATTTAACAAGTAAACAAGTAAATGTAGCTTTAAATCAATCTAAGGTTGGCGTTATCTTGAGTGCAAAAGAGGGTGCGTGTTATGCATCAATTGAATATTTATTGTCTGGGATACCTGTAGTTTCAACAAAAAATATTGGGGGTCGAGATTATTTTTTGGATAAAAGATTTTGTAGAATTGTATCATCAAACCCAAAAGCAATAAAAAATGCAGTAGATGAATTAATTAGTTTAGATATTTCACCTAATTTTATTAGAGAAGAAACAATAAAAAAAATGAATCATCATCTGTATAAATTAAAGAAATTATTGAGAAATATTTTGAAGATGGATAAAAAAAACAACAGCAATTTTGATACATTTTGGGAAAATAATTATATAAATAAAATGATTAAATATTCTCAACCATTTCCAAAATCTTTCATTCATGATATTAATTTTTAAAACTATACATAGATATCATAAATATTATAGATTTTAGAAAACTATTTCCATGGGTAATAAGGCGATATTTTAAAAGAATTGCAGATGTACCAGATATGTGGAATACTTTATATAATCTTAAAGAACAAAATATAACTCCTAAAATCATATTTGATGTTGGAGCATTTTGTGGGGACTGGACCAAAAATTCTCTAAAGGTCTTCCCTGATTCAAATTATTTTCTATTTGAAGCGCAGAAAGATATGGCTGACTCTCTTAAGATGATGGAAACCGATCAAATTGTTATAGAAAATATGTTTTTAGGTGAATGTGATGGAACATCTGTCGATTTTTATGAAGCGGGAACAAGTAGCTCTGCTTTGCGCTTTGGGCCACATACTTCTATTAAAAAAAACACCACATCATTAGATAACTATTGTAGGGAAAAAAGTATTAATACTATAGATATTTTAAAATTAGATGTGCAGGGTTATGAACTAAATATATTAAAGGGTGCTAAAACAATACTAAATAATGTTAATCTTATCATAACAGAAGTGTCTTTTATAGACGTTTATGTTGATTGTCCTTTAGTAAACGAAGTCATTCAATTCCTCGATGTTTATAATTTTCAGCTATTTGATATTGTAGATTTCCGACGAAGGGAAATAGATAATAACCTTTGGCAGTGTGATATGTTTTTTATAAAAAAAGATTCCTTTTTATTGAAGGAAAAAAGAAAAGACAAAAAGCAAAATAGACCAAAATAGTTAACTTTGATATGTTAAGAAAATGATCTCAGTTTTCATCTGCACGTACAACCGTGGTAATCTTATAAATGGTACTCTGGAAGCATTGATAAATAACCAGACTCGTAATCCTAATGAAATAATTATTGTTAACGGGGGCGGTGAAAATGATTGCCAGAAAACTCTGGAAAAATGGCAAAAAGAATTCTCTTCTTTAAAAATTATCCAAACAAAAAATAAAAACCTTGCAGCAAGTAGAAATATAGGACTGCCTTACTGCAGTGGAGATTTAATCCTACAGACCGATGATGATGCAAGACCCTTTCCCGATTGGATTGATAGAATTGTAGAAGCCCATGAAAAATTTCCTGGTGCAGGTGTTATTGGCGGCGATGTGATTGATGCAAGTCGTGGAAAATTTCTTTCAAAAATCGCTGATATAGCCACATTCCCCAATCATAAAAAGAATACAATAGTTAGATCTGTTCCAGGTGTTAATTCTTCTTATAAAAAAGAAGTTATCGATCAAGTAGGGAAATATGACGAAACGCTATTTCGAGGTGAAGACGTAGATTACAACTGGCGTGCAATCCAAAAAGGTTGGGATGTACTATTTTGCCCGGAAATCAAGGTCAAACATTTACACCGCCCATCATGGAAGGGACTTTTTCAGCAACATTTCATGTATGGAAGAGCCCACTACTTAGTTAGAAAGAAATGGCCTGAAATGTATTCCCATTATCCTTTGAAAATATCTTCCATTAAATCATTATT
>Ga0233449_1002337_pt1 | contig 15203 bp, 9 predicted proteins | sample SI_124_October20_FD_183012 | JGI IMG/M metagenome (GOLD analysis project Ga0233449, IMG submission 183012) | Seawater microbial communities from Saanich Inlet, British Columbia, Canada - SI_124_October2016_200_MG | ecosystem: Environmental > Aquatic > Marine > Inlet | place: Canada: British... | reverse complement strand
TTATTATCATATTACGTCGGAATTAGTTTAGGCGACTTATTGTATCTAATACGAGTAATTGAGATCTTCCATGGTATTTGCAGATAGTTTTCCGGTACATCCATGGACCCACTATTCTTCTTCAGTACCATCTGCTTGATGTGGAAGCGGAGTAATTGTTTGTGAGAGAGCAGGATTATTCTCAGATTCAATTTTATTAATTATTCGTATCGCAGCCAATAATCCTACAATTACTAGTATTACCATTAGTCCTGTCATATCTTGAGGCGTGGATTGGGTAGAGGGGGTATCAATTTCTGAATTTCCACCGCCCTCATTCTCTTGATTTGCTGACACAAATATTGTATAAGATAACCCCACTATACCTTGATTTTGGTTGTGATCCATATACAAAATATACATCGTTTCACTGCCAATAAAATCTGCGTAGGGAAGTGAATGGTAGGCTGAATAATGCCATGTTGTATGATTAGGTGTCAATTCTTCCCACTGACATTGGGTAATGATTTCACTTGCATCTCCACACTCGGTCTTGTAGGAGACAGAGATTTGACTCAAGTTCTCCAAACCATAGATGAGCATTCCGACCTCGGTTCCTTGCTCCCATGCCCCCAATACTATCGTATCGCCCGTTGATAATTCTCTCTCACTAATCGTCATGCTCAATGAAGTAATTTGCACGTTTATTGATAGATTGGATATTTCAAAATCGAGGAATTTTATTTTGTACATTTCGGGAGAGGAAATATTGCTTTCATAATTACCATATTCATCAATTCCAAATACTGCAAAAATTGAATATATTGATGAAGTATTAGAATAATATATTTCAGACTCATACTTAGATTGGGTATTTGTTGAATTGAATTGCTCGTGTAAAGACCAACCGTTTTCTTCACTAATTTCACCCACAGGAATCTGTGAAAGAGAAATATTATTGGAATACCAAACCTGCCATTGCTTTACATCGTCAATACTAGACCATTGAAGTTCAACCGAATCGTCTGAGCCGTTAACTGTTGCTTGTAAATCAATTGCAGACGAGGGGGGGGTAGTATCTTCATGGATGGAATAATTCATTGAATTAATCCCTGAATATATTGTATCATGAGTGTATGTGGTGAGCGAGCCTCCGAATAATCCTTCTACTGTTACAGCGTACCATGAATCTCTATCAACATCTTCAACTAGGGGGAGGATAATACTGCTGGCGCCACTGGTTGCATTACCTATGTACTCTATATCCTCATGAACAAAATCACCATTTACCTGTAATATTTCACCCATAGATGAACGCCAAATATGGTATGTTGCATTAGCAATAATATCTGAATCAGCCCATGAGATTTCAATCATTTTAGTTTGTTCAATACTCATCAATTGCTCGACTTGGATGTTGGAGGCAACTGTCAATGATTCTTCAGCAATAGTATTTTCAAAAACACCCTCGCTTATTGGGTGGTGAGGAAGGAAATTATCAATTTCATTTCCTACTTCATCAGCAAGGGTAACTGCATACCAGAAATTACCGAATTCTCCTAGAGGAACAACATATTCAAACGAAGTTGTTGAACCTTCATGATTTGCAATATGAGTCACGCCCGCGCTAGAAAGAGAATCTATTGGCATTGAAGAGCGCCAAATGTTGATTGAGGTATTTTCAAGATTGGCCCCAGCCCAATTCAATTGAGTTATTCCAGAATCAATATGGAAAATTGCAGTCAGTTCGCTGCGCAATTCCGGTGCAACATTATCCTCATAGATTGCAGTTACAAGGGTATTGCCGCCCAAGAATCTTGTATCAGAATATGTGCCATTGTCATAAATGACGGAATACCAAACATCTCTTTCAACTTCGCCACCAATAGTGCCTGTCCATGAATCGATACTCGCATCAAAAATTACTGCTGCTGAAGTTTTATTCAATGAATCCCAATTAGTTCTTGTTGCTTCTTCACTATGCCTCCATATCCAAATTTGATGATTGCTATTTGCCCCTACCAAGTTATCCCAAGTCAAAGTAGTGGTTTTGCTATTTGCATCATAACTACCCTGAAGATTGGTTGGACCCCAATGGTTTGCCACCAATTCCACTAATCCGGAGCTTAATTGTGAAAGGCCAGGATTCAAGGTTGTGGTTCTCGAACCATTAGGGAGTACAGTAACTACTCCATAATGAAATACTCCATCAGTACCCTCTGGGGGAGTCCAAGTTAGAGTGTGGTTTTTCCCAGAACATATTGAATTATTATCGGTGAGTGAGCAAACCTCTATGTTGGAAATTATTGGTTGGAGCGAGTCAACCACATCAAATGTTATCGGTTCGGTGTGGCGAAGTATCTCATAAGTTGACTGGTGCATATTGTCCAATAGCATCACATCTGAAGTAATGATATTACGCCAACTTAATTCGACAAATTCATTAGTAAAAGAAGCACTAATATCTCTTGCTTCGAGAGTAGTGTCTGTAGATTCGTCAGCATGAACTACAGGAATCAAAGGTAGTAAAAGCATCATTAATACAAGGATAGATTTACTTGAATTGTGTATTTTTTCGCGCCTCTTCCAAAAATACTTTTGATAAATAAATGCCTCTTTGCTGGCCGAGGGAGGAGGAGGGGGTATCTGTGTCCGCATGAAATACACAAAGGGGTTGTGCTTGTCAAATCATCCCTAAGAAATTATCATGAATTATCCAAATTATCTAGAGCATCAGATAACTTTGGCAATTCAGCATCTTCCAAGTATTGATCTCCGTCTTCGGCGATTGGTCTTTCAGGTGATGTGGGTTTGAAAGGAGTTGTTGCAGGAGGTGGTGATTCGCCTTTCATCCATAATTTCCATGCTGATGGTTTTTCTGGGTGACGCAATTCCATTACTTCCCACAACTTTTCTAAATTACCATCCGCGTCATTTATTTTTGTAATACAAGAAGAGAAATTATCGGGGTCAACCTCTTCCATTCTAATTAATAATTCACGCAAACGCACTCCAACTACTTCATCTCCATCTAACCATGCTGCCGCCAAAATACCTCTCTCATCCTTAGGGAATGCAGCCACATAATCGCGCAGTGTTGCAACTAAATTCCTTCTAACAATGGGGTTCGGGTGTTTTGTAAGATTGAGTATTTCATCGGCCCAACGTGTTTTGGAAATATATTTGATATCGCCGACTGTTGCAGAAGTAGCAGCCAATACCGTCTCATCATTGCTTTGAATCATTTTTTCAAATAATGGCACTGCTTCTTCATTTATTCTTTTAAATAATCTCGTTAGTACATCAGCCAAAGCACGCCTTGAAGGTATGTCCTGACGATTATTGAGAACTTCTAAAACTTCCATTCCCACCGCATAATCTGCTTCAATTAATCTTGGCAAACAAGCCACAAGGCGAGAAGAAACAATATCACTTTCATCATTTGCTAACTTCAGCATTCTATTACCAAGATCAAGAGGAGAAACTAATTCCTTTCGCTCAAGAAACAATAATATCCATTCAACTAATAATTGCCGGCGCGGTTCTTTGCTACGCAAGGATTTGTCAAGCATCCAGTTGGCCGCAGCAATTCCTTGTTCATGGGAAACAAGATCATATTTTGGCAAACTTGCTTGAGGATCCCATTCCATTTGATGTGGTCCTGATTCAGCCTGTGAGTGCCATGCACCGGGTTTAGTAGCAATTGCTATACTTTCCAAAATGTGAAACCCTTGGTGTATTGATTGGCCGCGCGGAGAGGTAGATAATCCATTGAATAATGTAATGGCCATCCACCATTTATCGGTATTAGGCATAGAATTATCAAGAGAATCGGCCAACCAAGTGATACAAGTAGCAAATAATACCCTTTCAACAACCAAATCCTTTCTCCTAAGCAACCACTTTTCGTGTTCCTCAAATACTTCTTCAGAAAGGCTCATTCGATAAGGGATAACCAATTCAATAGTAGAATTCAAATGATGTATAAACATACCTTCATCTAATTTAAACAAACCTAAGGCTTGCTCTATGATTTTCTCTTTACTTGAGGGAGGAATAGGGGGGAAGTCTGGATCGATGAGAGGCGGGGCAGGGAGGGGCCAATCTTGTACTCCTCTTTCTAAGGCGTTAATCATCTCAAGATTGGATTGTTGGCGGAGTGCATTAATTACACGTTGTTTTGCCCTCATTACTAAAGCCCCATGAGATTATTTCGGGAAAAAGAAGGGTTGGGGACATCAATCATCGATGTTCACCTTTGCCTCATATTTCCAAAATTAAATATCAAGTTCAATGTTGAGGTTTTGAATCAATTCTTTGTAACGGTTGCGTATTGTAACTTCAGTAACACCTGCAACTTCAGCAACTTCACGCTGTGTTCGGCGCTTTCCACACAATACAGATGCAATGTAAATGATTGAGGCGGCAATACCAGTGGGGCCACGCCCACTAGTCAATTCTTTTTCCTGGGCTGCTTTTATCAATTCATGTGCTTTTGCTTCAACTTCTGCATCTAATCCTAATCCAGAGCAGAAACGGGAGATATAATCCTCCGGTCCAGTTGGCATGATTCTCATCTTTAATTCTCTAACCATAAAACGATATGTCCGGCCAATTTCTTTTCTTCCAGTTCTACTGGCTTGACCAATTTCATCAAGTGTTCTTGGCACATTACACTGACGGCAGGCTGCATACAATGATGCTGCGGCTACCCCTTCAATTGAACGGCCACGAATGAGTCTCTTTTCTACTGCTTTTTTGTAATTAACCGCAGCTGCTTCACGAACAGACTTTGGTAATTCCAAGCGGCTTGCCATTCTATCAAGTTCGGCTAGAGCCATTGCAAGATTGCGCTCTGTAGCATTACTCACACGGCTTCGCTTCTGCCACTTACGCATTCGATAAAATTGACTGCGGTAACGGCTATTGATAACTTTGCCAGAATAATCCTTATTTTGCCAATCAATATCTGTGGATAGTCCCTTATCGTGAAGCATTACTGTCATTGGAGCCCCGGTTCTAGCCCGTTGGTCTCCTTGCTCGGGACTGAATACACGCCATTCTGCGCCCTGATCGATTACATTATCTTCAATGACTAAACCACAATCATCACAGACTACCTCTCCGCGAGTTTCGTCTCGTGTCAAACTTCTACTTGCGCATTCTGGACATTTTACAATATCTTCTACTTGTTGTTCTTCAGCCATTTTTATCCCACCCACGCAGGCATAAAGCCTGCCCAATGTATTATAACCCATTTGCAGGCCCTTTTTAAGCCATTCGCTAGGTTTTATAGTAATTGAAGTAGGAAAACTATTGAAAAGATAATAAAAATGGTATTTTTTAGGAAAAACCTATGTAGTTCATATGCCCATTCTTGTTGATTAGAAGTATTCCGAACCGGTCATATATTCCCGCCCCTTGGACTTGATTGGTGAGGGAGATGGATGGGATGTGGCCGCCGGAAAACATCAGTTTAAATCCCGGCAAGCGTATTCTTTTTCTAACCAAAAATTTAGATTTGATTAGGCAACAAATTCACGAAGGTTTGAATCTCCAAATGGAAGATTTGAAAGTAGAAGAGTTACTTGATGATATCAACACAGATATGATGACTCCTGCGTGGGTTTGTTTCAGCCATAAGCCAGAAGAGATTGCAAAAAATGCATATGCTGGTTTGCTTCATAATGGTAAGCGCGTTATTGGTGAAGATGATTTGAAAAATGGCGGGTTTGAGGCCATTGTTTCGGGCCACAGGAAGGGTACTGGCTCTTCGCGAGAAACCGCCGCCCAATGTGAAAAGTGGGCGGGTATTCGCTTGGTAATTGCTGCTTCGTTTGCTCCAATTCATGAAAGAAATAATATTAATTTGGGCCAATTAATGGCCGGGCACTCCATTCTTGAAAGACTTCAGAGTGGCGAAAAAATACCTTTTAGCGAATTTACCAAAAATTACGATTCAATAACTCAAAAAATTATTGAGGCGGGCGGACTTTTCTCTTTTGCGAATAGTTTGCGAGAAGACACTGTTAAGTTGCCAAGTATTAATACTCCAAATCGACCAATGACTATTGCGGAAAAAATCGTTGCAAATAATTTAGTCAATCAAAATGAAGGTCAATGTGTAAAACCACACGACCCAGTAATTGCAGCCGTACAGGGTGGGTATTCACATGAATTTACTACTGCTCAAGTTCATTCATTTTTATCAAAGGAATATGGTGAAGACTACGAATTGCCAAATCCAAATCAATTTGCGGTTTTTGAGGACCATTTGTTATATGCCGATCAAAATCCAAAATTTACCCCCTTTATTGATAAAATTGAGGTGCTAAGAGAATTGCAAAAACAATTTCAAAGACATACGAAAGTAAGGGATTATTCGGTGAAGAATGGAGTTTCACCAGGTATTTGCCATCAGGTTGCGCGAGAAGAATTCATCAATATTGGGGACTTTATCCAGGCTACAGATTCACATACATGCATGGGGGGAGCCTCTAATGCTCTAACATACGGAGTAGGGGCAACAGAGTATGCCAGTTTGATTTATTCGGGATTTACTTTTGTTAAAGTACCAGAGAGTATTAGATTTGAATTAACTGGGACTTTGGACGAAGGCTGCACTGCAAAAGATGTAATACTCAAAATTCTTTCATCTCATGCAAGAGCAGAATTAACTCTTGATCGTTCAATGGAATTTGGGGGAGACGGGTTAGCTAGTTTGTCTATTGATGAAAGGGCAACTCTGTGCAACATGGCAACAGAGTGCTCGGGGAAAACAGGTATTTGCGAGGCAGATGAATTGACAATAGAATGGTTGAAAAATCTGCATCCCGATTGGGACGAGGATATTTTGCAGAAAAGAATTATTTCTGCCGATGAAAATGCAACATACGATGGAGGAATTCACCATATCGATTTGAACGAAATAAAGCCAATGGTTGCGCACCCCGGGAATCCAGATAAAGGCATTCCGAGCGACCCCACAAATGGAGTATTAATATCTGATATTGGAAAGGTTACTATTGATATTGCATATGGTGGTTCGTGCACTGCTGGAAAAATAGATGATATTGCATATTACGCACATGTTTGTGAGGCTGCTGAAAGTGCTGGGTTAATAGTAGCTGAAGGAGTTGATTTTTACATCCAATATGGTAGTGGCTTAGTGAAGGATGAAGCCGTAAAAAGAGGATGGCATGAATTATTCCTTCGTGTTGGAGTTAGTGTAATTGACCCTGGCTGTGGAGCATGTATTGGCGCTGGACCCGGTGTTTCAACCTCGTCAGATCAAGTTTCAGTATCGGCAATCAATCGCAATTTTCAAGGACGTTCCGGGCCAGGTGAATTATATCTTGCAAGCCCCCTAACTGTTGCGGCTTCGGCGTTCATGGGGTACATTTCTGCTTGGTCCGAAAATATTTTTGTTATTAATTAATTCTAAAATTAATACTATTCGCTCTTGTCTTGATGGGAAATATTTTCTAATTGTTTAATTGGAATATTTGCGCGCAAAATAGTAAATTGCTCAAAATGGGTTGGTTTCGCCTAAATCAAAGGGTATTGCTTTAGAACGGTCGTGACGCGGAAGGGTTTGTCGTTGCTAGCCCCACCTCATCTGGAGGGGGGAGGACTGGGGCGGAGGAATGAATATGAGTGTTGCAAAAAAAATGGCGGGAAAAGGAAAACAAATCGCAATTTCTGAATTTTTTGAAAAGAACAAACACTTCCTCGGTTTCGACACCCTTACTAGATCTCTCATTACTGCGGTTAAAGAGGGCGTAGACAACGCACTTGATGCTTGTGAAGAGGCAAGAATTTTGCCCACAATAAGGATACGAGTCGAAAAGAAAGATTCGGAGCGAGACATCATACGTCTTTCAATGCAGGATAATGGTCCTGGGATTCCGATGAAGGCACTTGAAAATGTGTTTGGAAAATTATTGTATGGTAGTAGGTTTCACGCAATTCGCCAAACAAGAGGGCAACAAGGCATAGGTATCACTGGGGTTGTGATGTATAGCCAATTAACTACTGGTAAACCCACTGCAGTGATATCAAAAATAATTGGCGAAGAGACTGCAGTTAAAGTTGATATCGGACTTGATACTAGAAAAAATAAAGCCAATAAATCAAACCAACAACGAATTACTTGGATGGAAAATGATGAATTAGTAATTCATGGAGTAAAAATCACAACTGATCTAAAAGCCAAATATCAACGTGGGCGACAGTCGATATACCAATATTTACGAATGACATCAATTGTCAACCCTCATGCAGAAATATTCTTTACGGACCCTGATGGAGAAACGACGCATTTTCCTCGCGTAAGCAATAATTTGCCCCGAGAAGTAATAGCGATTAAACCTCACCCCGCGGGAATGCACTTAGGTCAACTTCAACGAATGTTAAAAGATTCTGATGAAAGGAAAATGACTTCCCTTTTGCGCCATAATTTTTGTGGAGTTAGTCAGCGGGGGGCAAAGGATTTACTCACTGCTGCAGATATTGATGAAGGCAGAAAACCAAGCGGGTTGAAAACTGAAGATGTTAGTAATCTTCTTGAAGCGATGATTGGAATTAGAACTGGCGCAAATGGAAAACCAATAAAACTACTACCCCCGCCTACAAATTGTCTTTCACCGATTGAAGAATTGTTAATCAAAAAAGGTCTTTCAAAGACCATTGATTCCAGATTCATTTCAACTCTTACTCGGGCGCCAAATGTAAGTCAGGGCAATCCATTCCAAGTTGAAGTTGGGTTGATATTCGGGGGAAATATGCCTGCCGACAAACCCGTAGAGATTCTTCGCTTCGCCAATCGCGTTCCATTAATGTATCAACAGGGTGGCTGCCTCCTAACAAAAACAATTGAAAGTGTTGATTGGAGACAATATGGTTTAGACCAAGCAGGGGGGCGCGGTGTTCCGAAGGGGCCCGCTGCCATTCTCGTCCATCTTGCAAGTACAAATGTTCAATTCACAAGTGAGGCAAAAGAAGCGCTTTCAGATAATGAAGAAGTTGCAATTGAGGTTCGTAAGGCAATTTTGGAAATGGGGCGGGGGTTGCGACGTCACCTTGAAAAGCAAAAGAAGCGGGCAAAGACAAAGGAGAAATTTGAGTTAATCAATGATATTTTGCCTGCTATTGCAGAGAAATCTGCAAGCATTTTAAAACTGCCGGTTCCAGATTTATCTGGCTCAATAACAAAAATAATGAGTGCCGTAATTTGTCAAGAAGAAACCACTTGGGATATTGAGGCAAAGATAACAAAGGTAAATGTCCGTATTTTTAATTACACTGCGCGAGCACGTTCTTACACAATTCTAGCAACTTGGCCTGAACGAAATGCAGAAATGACTGATAACGAAAGGGGGGGAAGAAAAGAGGCATTTGGCTTATGGGCATGGAAACTTGAAACTTTAGACCCTGGCCAACATACAGATATCACATTTTCTTTGACCGGCTTGGAAAAAGGTGATTGGGCTGAAACTGAAATATTTTATCGCGGCGCTGGTGACATTATTGGTGCGAGTAAATTGGATGAAAAAATGTTAGAGGAAATAAGGCGACAGGAAGAAATCAATAACGATATTGAAATGAGTGAACCCAGCGTTTTGACTTTAGAAACAACTACAATGGGAGAAGTGGGAGGGGGATCAATATCCACCCCCCAGGTTGAAAATGATTCAAATGATGAAAAAGATACTGATTCAATATCGGTGGAAAGTGCTAACCAAGAAAATACTAGCGAAGAAAGTGCTGAAAAAACAAATAATTCGCTGAGTGATGAAGTAATGTCAAAAACAGCAGATTTGTTTACCCAACAAACCCTATTTAGCGGCGGTGATGAACAATGAGTAGAAGACATTCTCCAGAAGAAACAAAAATCGCCCTACACGGTGTTGTTGAAGAAATGTATAAGCGAATGATGAAGGGAGAGCCCCCCACAATGACTTTGCCTGTGCGCTCAAAAACTAATATTGGTTTTGATAAAAAATATGGTGTATTTAAATACGGAAAGAAAAAGACCATTAGAGATGCAACCAGCCTTGGAAGTGCAAAGCAGTTACTGCGTGCCCTGCATGTTGTTGAATTTATTGAGGAAATGATAGATGCTGGCAAATCCAGTACCCTTCGTGAGATGTATTATATTTCCGAGGCATGGGGGCTTGGCCATTTTAATAGCCAGAATGAGAGTAATAATTTGGCTGAGGATTTGGAAATTGTAACCAAATGTCTTCGTGAAGATTTTAAACTTAGGCCTGAAGAAGATGGGGCGCGTATTATTGGAAATGTAACCATCAATGAATTAAATAGACGTGGTGAATGGATGCGAATAAATGCGCGAGACGATGTAGGTGATTCGGGATATGGACTGCCATATAATGTTGAAAATGAAAAGATTCAATTCCTTGAACATGATGTGAAATTCATTATGGCAATTGAAACAGGTGGTATGTTTGACCGACTTGTAGAAAATGGCTTTGATGAAGAATGGGACTGTGCATTACTACACTTGAAGGGGCAGCCTGCAAGATCTACAAGGCGATTTCTAAAGAGGATGAATGAAGAATGGGATTTGCCCGTTGTAGTGTTCCTTGACGGTGATCCGTGGTCATTTAGAATATATGCCTCAATCGCATACGGTGCGATTAAAACTGCCCATATTTCTGAATATTTAGCAACCCCAAGTGCAGCATACATCGGCATTACTCCCGATGACATATTGGCTTATGACTTACCATCGGATGATCTTTCAAAGAATGATATCCAAGCGTTAAAAGCTGAATTGACCGATCCAAGGTTTGCCGATGGTATGTGGCAAGACAGAATAAATTTAATGCTCGAAATGGGGGTTAAGTCGGAACAGCAATCATTAGCAAAATATGGTCTTGATTATGTGACTGATACATATTTACCTGAAAAAATGGCTGAAGCCGGCTTGTAATAATTACTGCTATATTGGACGAATCTCTGCGTCGGGTTGAAGGGGGTTGGGCCTTTCGCCATGGTTGTGGAAGACGGAAAGGGGTCTAAACATCAGAGTTCTTGGGCACGAATACTCTTGATTGGAGGGGTTGCTTCATTATTTATTGCCGTGATTCTTGCTTTTGTTGGGATGGAGTCCGTTGCTGAAGCAGGTGACCCAAGAATTGCCAATGATGCTGAATTAAATGTTGATGAAAGTCAAACTATTAAATTGGAAAAGGGATGTATTATCGCATTTTCAACCAGTGATGAACTACAATTAGAAGTGCATGATTCAAGTGACCAAGTTATTGAAGAATCGCGTTGCGGTGAAGATTTTCAAGGGATTGCGGAAGATGGAACTAGTTTTTCTAGAGTTGGAAGTTGGAGGTTAGATTCAGAAGAGTATTCAATGCGGGCAACTTGCACCGAAGGATCTGCTGCCGATTGTAGTGAGGAAAAAGTATGGGTGGTGAACTATGAAGAGGCGATTCTGGGGATGTGGTCTTCAATCCCATTATTGGCGGGCTTAGGTCTGTGTGTTTTTGGAATAATACTTATCCCACTCGGTGCAACTCTCGCCTATACGGTACCTAAAAATCAACAAAATACCGTACTAATTATTGACCAAAATGGCCAACCGGTTCAAGTAAATGGAGACATTGTTAATGCAACTATTACTAATCAAGCCACAAACAGCCCTAATCATCAATCGATTTTTGGTGGACCCACGGTCAATGATGATCTTCAACCCCATGCGCAACAAGAAGGTATTGCAGAAGGAACACCTGCAAGTGGGCATTTGTTAACAACTGACCAAGTCTATGTATTAATGCATGGAAGTCAAACAGATAAGGTGCAGGTGTTGGAATCGGCTGCTGAAAAGCAATTGAATGATGCTATTAACAAAGTAAACGTTGAGGCACCTTTTAGTGAGTCCTTTTATGCAGACCAACAAGATGACGTAGATACTCACTCTATGAAGGGTGACGTTACAAATAATCCCCAAAAACAAGCACGGAATAATGACTCGGGACAAACAACTGATGATGAAAAGAGCAATGCTTGGAAGTCTTGGGACGAAGCATGAAAGGTGGATGGGTTTTTGAACTACCCCCCGCTAGGTAACCATGAGTTGAGTACATGGTTGACTTAGACCGAGCCTTACATTTACTTGAAAATAAAGTTCGCAGAGACATTCTGGAACGCTTGGTTAGAGAACCACATTATCCATTACAATTGGCTGAACAAATAGGTGTAAGCCAGCAAGCGATAATGAAGCATTTGAAATTATTAAAGGATGATGGATTTGTTGATTGTGAAAAAGTTCCTTCCAATAAAGGTGGACCTCCTAAGCAAATATATATGGTGAAAAGAGCTTTTTCAATGCGTATTGACCTTGGCCCCGATCTCTTTCACGTTGAAAAGCGACAATTACCAAAAGGTGGACCAATGCGCCTATCAAATAGTTTACCAAAAGAGATTGTTCCATACGCAGAACACGTCTCAGGTAGGCGTAAAATTCCCTTTGGAGAGGCTATTGGCTTACTCGGAGAATTACATCTTGCATTAGACAAATTAGATGTGCAGCGCGATGCAATTATTTCCCTCCACCAACATGTGAAGCATTGCGCCTCAAAAGTTGTTGATGAAGAATTTGAAACCTATGAAAAGCGCCATATTATCCACAATATGTTGGAGAATCCCCGAACTGAAATTGACATGGGGGCTATTTCTCAACAGTTGAATTTGGGCGCCACACAAGCAGAAGCGATAATGGATGAAGTGAGAACTAGGATATTGCGAACTGTTGCTGAGAGAAAAGGCACTATCATAGCTGCGCCGCAAGATACTAAGTTGCCCTGGTATGCTATCCTCGGGAAATAGTTCAACTCTACGGTGTGCAAATCAACGATTGCATTCGTTTTCCAAGAAGCTAAGAGGGAATTTTTGTACCGCTCTAACTGAACCATCAGCGATATAGGCTTGTAATTCACTTGAAGAAACAATAGTATATTCATCTGATAATTTCAGCATAAATGCCCTAAAGTCGTTCACCTTACTCTGATCCTTGAGATAATATTGTCCAGCTTCATTAGTGTCTAAAAACGAGTAACTGTGTAATATCATCGTCATCACTCTAGTCGAAGGGTGATTTCCATAGTACCTCTCAAAGATATCATTGGCTGGAAGTGTCCATGTTGAGTCATCTATTCTAGATGACATTCGCAACTCGCCGTCTTGATCCTTTACATAAGTTATTGGAAATTCGAAAACACCATTTTCCCACTGAAAATTGTATAAATACCCCGCAGAGTAATTTTGTCTTCCGGATGAAAAAATATTGTAATTATATGATTGAGTCATATTGTTGTTAGCCATGGCTTGAATTATTGTATCACAATAACGGTATGCCCCGCTACGGTAGGCAACAGGCCTAGTAATATTTGTTTCATCAAAAATTTTCATAGCATTAGAAAACCAGAAATTTGCTGTGTTTTGATCCCAGCAATTCATGTAGGTATCTTTAGTTGCCTCACTTTCATTCCATTCCTCTGAATTCTGAATGATTTCCCAATTAGTGGAATTTATCATGCTTGGATGAAAGTGTAATTGTACGTCATGACCTCTTGAATCAATGTCTCGCATTACTTGAAGCATTTGATCGCCATAAGTATAATACTCCATTACATCTACAAAAAATGAGATTTTGGCCCCTACTTCATCCGCTATATCCATCATCTCTATTATTCCTGCTCTTTGGTCACCAAAAGCACCATACATGCAAGTTGAAATACGATTGTGGGTCAAATTATTGGAAACTAATTCCCCACACCTATTACCCGCTTCTACATCAACTGTTATTACCAGAAGTTTAGGACTGCTATCCTCCGAGATTGCTCGTAATAGCGATTCTAGTTCTTCAATAGCCAGTTCTAATTCTGAAATTTGCAATACCAATTGCTCTATCTGAGTACTCAGATTCTGAATTGAAGAGAGGTTTTCTTGATGTTGAAAAGTTAGATTCTCTGCGGAATAATTGAGAGCATTTGATAATTCCTCAATTTTATTTTGATGTAATCTTATTTGATTTTCTAAATCACTTATTTCAGCCTCAATGATTTGCTCCTCATAATCATCTTTATAGCGATCTTCTGAAATACAACTACCAAGGCTAGCACCAATTATTATTATCGAAAATAATACAGCAAATGACTTGGCCATGTGCTTCCCTCTTATCAAGCAAGGTTTGGTTTTGCCATCGAGGGGTTAGTGCTTCCAATCAATCCTGATCTTCACTAAGTACATTCATTAGACTGCTTTGCTCAGCCAATCGTTGATTGGCTTCGCGTGTTCTTCCGCGGCCCACTAGGAATGCAACAGAGAGTAGTGAGAGCGTAAGTAATAGAACTCCGAAAGGAAGAGCCCATTCGCCTACAAATTCACCAGCAACATCCAATATTGGATTACTTGAAGATAATTTATCTCCATCGTTAACTGTAAGGAAATTATCATTTTCCTTTTGCTCAACAATTGTGTCCAATGGGTCAATTACAACAGTTACAACGTGAGAACCAGCAACAACTGGATAGAGAAGGTATGCTTCTACTTGCTTTGGATTACCTGTGTCGTCTGGAGGAGTCAGTGCACCAATTGTTTGACGATAGACAATGTTTTCATCATCACAACCATTTTCACGTACATCAGCGGCGTCTTGGTCTTGACAGAGTATTATTTCAACATCACTTGCGTGGACGTTTCCGGTATTCTGCACAATGACTCGAACTGGGATTGCTTCACCAATTTCGGCGCTTGATTCAGCATCCGAGACACTTGCTTCAACAATCTCCAAGTTTGGAGCCCTCAAGCGGAGTGTAATAATCAATTCATTAGAATCCAACATATTTCCAGCCCATGATGGATTGGAATCATAATCGCCGTCCTCAGTCATATCACCATACATTGAAGTTACCTTTAGCCCAAGTGGGCGAGTTTCTAACATTGCATTTGGGCCTATTGAAATAATTGCCCTCATTGTAATTGTGCTATATGATTGCATCTCAGGCAACATATATTCTTGAATATCTGTAAGGAATACACAACGATCTGTGGGGAGAGCCTCGCCACTAACCATTTCCAAACATTCTTCCTCGGTTTCTGGCTGAGAATTATCAAAGTTGTAAACAATAGCCCAAGATACACTCCACTCTGAAAGTGTACCCATTCCAGGAACTTCGTTCCAAATCCAT